>BNJT01000770.1_pt1 | contig 80146 bp, 82 predicted proteins | sample 8540491 | NCBI WGS metagenome assembly BNJT01 (sample SAMD00202455, study PRJDB9452) | human saliva metagenome | host: Homo sapiens | reverse complement strand
CCCTCGTTTAGAGGGGTTTTTTTCTTATTGCTTAACATATTAGGGTTTGATTTTAGGGATATTTAATTAGACATAAGGAAATAGACATAAGGAAAAAAAGGAGCTACTAGGTAGCTCCTTTCATGTTATGGTATGTATTTAATTGTAACTATCTACCGTTCTTAACGATATTGTCCATCCAGTTGAATAATTCATCTAGATCGTAGTCACCAGAATGGTTTACATCAAATGGTGTAGCCATATCTACTTTATACCCAAGGTTTTGAGCACGGGTACCAACGATCAATGGAATTGCTACAGATGTATTGCTGTCAGCTGTACCGTAGCGGATACGATAGAACTGCGCATTTGTCGCTGCTGGAGAACCGAGATAGTTCATTGGGTTCATCATAGTAACGACCTTAGCATTTTGTACATATGCCTCTGGATTAGAGGTTGTATCGTGTAAAGCTGCAGTAATTGTAAAGTGATTATTATCTGTTGTACTTGTACCGAATAAGTTGTTCTCGCCAGAGTCATTAGAACGGGAATCGAATGCACCTGGTGCTTTAGAACGGCTTACAAATTGGTTATAAGCTTCCCAGTTAATATCTTTGATTGTACCGGTTTTATTATCACGTACAAGATATGTATGTTTAGATAAATCAGTACCTTTAGCTTGTGCCTTGTTAGCAGCTGCAACGATAAATTCTTTCACATAGTTTTTGAAAGTACCGTTACCATTCTTATCTAATTTCAACACACGACCTACAGAGTCATGTAATTGTAAGTTATTTACGTAATCAGGGAAGTGTTCGTTAAGTAGATTGGAGTAAGCCACATCATCAGCATTCAAGTTCACACGTTGCATTGTGCGTTGTGGTGGAGCAGAGTTACCACCTACATTAGCTTGAGGCAATTCACCTTGACCCATGGATACTTTGTTGAAGGAGGTAATACCATTATAGCTCCATTCATAAGCCATATCTGCCGCATCAAGGTTAGTGATAGGGGCGTACGCAGAAACTGCGTATACATTCGTTGCAGCTGTAGCCGCACCTAATGCTTGTAAATATGGTTGGAAGTCGGAGCTGTTGCCTGCAGCGCCTTGTAACAAGGATACCGCACCGCCAGCACTTGTACCATTGGTGATAATGCGATTTGCATTACCTGGCATAGTGGAATCGTTTGCATGCAAGTATGCCGTAGCTGCTTGTAAGTCAACGATTACTGCTGGTGCTTTGCCGATGAAGTTACCATCGGATGCTTTGTTTGTACGGCCACGTGTAGCTGGGGAGGCTACTACGTAACCACGGGATAATGCATATACAACACTGTTGGGTTTGCCATTTTCTACTTTTGGAGTCATAGCTTGGCTTGGCATGTAACCACCTACAGCATTTGGCATGAAGATAGGGGCTGTTTGTGTATTGTAACCATTTACAGTACCGTTGTTGAAGTATTCTTCTGGTACATAAATGTTCATGTACTGTTGATCGATATCGATAGGATTAGCGACGTAAGGGATATATTCGAAGGCGCGATATTTGATTTCCTTATTATCTACTGTTGTAGACATGGATTCGTAATTTTTCACGTCGAAGGCAAGGCTAATCTTTGAAGATGCATCGGCTTGCAATGGTGGCTCCATTGGTTGGGAAAGAATATCTTTCTCTTCTACTACAACAGATCCTTTAGTGGATGCCTCATTACGAGCATCTACATAGGATTGAGGCAATTTGCTTTCTTGAACATTAGCTTCGGATTTAGCTTTTTCTTCCGCCTCAGCTTGAGCTTAGCAGCGGCTTCAGCCTCAGCTTTAGCTTTTGCCTCGGCCTCAGCTTGTGCTTTAGCAGCAGCTTCAGCCTCAGCTTGTGCTTTAGCCTTAGCTTCTGCCTCGGTTTTTATCTTTTGCTTCAGCTTCAGCTTGAGCCTTAGCAGCAGCTTCCGCTTCTTCTTTTGCTAATTGCTCAGCAGCTAAACGTTCTTGTTCTTCTTTGATCGCAGCTTGTCTTGCAATTTCTGCTTGTTGGGCTGCGATACGTTCTTGTTCTGCTTTGATAGCAGCTTCACGTTCAGCTTTAGCTTGCTCAGCCGCGATACGTTCTTGTTCTGCTTTTAGAGCCGCTTGGCGTTGAGCTTCGGCTTGCTCAGCCGCGATACGTTCTTGTTCTGCTTTTAGAGCCGCTTGGCGTTGAGCTTCAGCTTGCTCAGCCGCGATACGCTCTTGTTCTACTTTTTAGAGCTGCTTGGCGTTCTGCTTCAGCTTTAGCGGCAGCTTCTGCACGTTGACGCGCAGCTTCTTCAGCAGCTAAACGTTCTTCCTCAGCTTGTTGAGCAAGGATACGTTCACGTTCTGCTTTTAAAGCAGCTTGGCGTTGAGCCTCAGCTTGCTCAGCAGCAATACGTTGTTGTTCTGCTTGTTGAGCCGCAATACGCTCTTGTTCAGCTTTTAGAGCTGCTTGGCGTTGAGCTTCAGCTTGCTCAGCAGCAATACGTTGTTGTTCTGCTTGTTGAGCTGCAATACGCTCTTGCTCCGCTTTTAGAGCCGCTTGGCGTTGCGCTTCAGCTTGTTCAGCAGCAATACGTTGTTGCTCTGCTTGTTGAGCTGCGATACGTTCTTGCTCCGCTTTTAAAGCCGCTTGGCGTTGTGCCTCAGCTTGCTCAGCAGCAATACGTTGTTGTTCAGCTTGTTGAGCCGCAATACGCTCTTGCTCCGCTTTTAGAGCCGCTTGGCGTTGCGCTTCAGCTTGTTCAGCAGCAATACGTTGTTGCTCTGCTTGTTGAGCTGCGATACGTTCTTGCTCCGCTTTTTAAAGCCGCTTGGCGTTGTGCCTCAGCTTGCTCAGCAGCAATACGTTGTTGTTCAGCTTGTTGAGCCGCTTGGCGTTGCGCTTCAGCTTGTTCAGCAGCAATACGTTGTTGCTCTGCTTGTTGAGCTGCGATACGTTCTTGCTCCGCTTTTTAAAGCCGCTTGGCGTTGTGCCTCAGCTTGCTCAGCTGCAATACGTTGTTGTTCCGCTTGTTGAGCTGCAATACGCTCTTGCTCCGCTTTTAAAGCTGCTTGGCGTTGTGCCTCAGCTTGCTCAGCCGCAAGACGTTGTTGCTCTGCTTGTTGTAAAGCGATACGACGTTGCTCTTCTTGGATACGAAGGCGTTCTTGTTCAGCCGCTTGACGCTGTGCTTCTGCAATACGTGCTTGCTCTGCTTGTTGAGCTGCAATACGCTCTTGCTCCGCTCTTAGAGCCGCTTGGCGTTGCGCTTCAGCTTGCTCAGCCGCAAGACGTTGTTGTTCAGCAAGAATTGCTGTTTGACGTTGAGCCTCGGCTTGCTGTTGGGCAATACGTTGTTGCTCAGCTTGTAACGCCATTTGACGTTGTTGTTCAGCAAGAATTGCTGCTTGACGTTGAGCTTCGGCTTGCTGTTGGGCAATACGTTGTTGCTCAGCTTGCAACGCCATTTGACGTTGTTGCTCACCGAGAATTGCTGCTTGACGTTGAGCCTCGGCTTGCTTTTGGGCAGCCATTTGTTGATCAACTTGGACCACGCCACTTTGTTTAGCTGCTTCTTCTGCTTCTAATTGAGCGATTCTTTCACGTTCAGCACGTTGAATATCGCGGATAGTCAATTTTTGTTTAGCTACCACGGGTTTAGTAGTTGTTGTATTTGCAACTGTTAACGGCATAGTAGATTGCTCTTGTACAACTACAGGCGTACGTTGTACTTGTGTAGTTTGAATTTGTTGCTTGCCATCCACTTGTTTTTGTACAGTAACAGGTTCTGTTTTCCGTTGTACATTCATCAAGCTATGCATAGCCAATGTTGGCTCCATAACAGTGTTAGTTTGTTTATTAACAACGTATTGTGGTTGAGAAACCGCCATATGTTGTTGAGATAAGCTTTCGCAGTATCTGTTACTGGTACTGGACGTACACGAGGAATCAAAGGTGTTACCTTTGGCAGCGCTTGCGTTGTTACAGTTTGTTGTCTAACTGTTTGTGCTTGCATCACCGGTTGTGTTTGCATTGGCACCGTTTGTTGTACCTGTGTAGGTCTTACGGGTGCTTGTTGTTGAGTAACAACAGTTGTTTGTGTAATTGGTGGGGTAGGTTGGGTTACTACAGGTCGTACGACTGGGGCTCCTACATTTGTAGTGGCTTGAGTCGTTGATTCAGTGGTAGTATTCGAACCTACTAAATCATTCATGTTGAGGGTAGGGGCTGCGTGGGCAACACCACCCAACGCTGCTGCTGCAAAAAACGCGGCAGTGACCTTACGTTTCCTAGATGATTTCATGAATTACTCTCCGAACTAGAATTGAAAAAAATAATTTATAATTTTAAAATTTATTTATATTTATATAGTTTAACATAAATCGATATATTTGTACAATTTATAGAAGAATTGATGAATACTGGATGAGTACGAAGAAAAATAAACTTAGAAAAAAATATAAATAAATTTAAAGTGCTTAGTTCATAACTTATTGCATCAAAAAAACACCATATATCATGAATGGCATAGGGTGTTTTACATAAGAAAAGGACTAGAACATTTTGTTCTAGTCCTTTTGCTATATGTACTTATTTAGCATATGTACGTTTTTGTCATATGTACTAGTATTAAACTAGCTTTTACAATTATTTTTTTTAAGCTTGGTTTTTACAAGTGCCAAGATGAAGCAAGCCACAACGGAACCGATTGCGATGGATGCAAGGTATAGGAGTGGGTTGCCGATTGTTGGTACTACGAAGATACCGCCGTGTGGAGCGCGTAATGTACATTCGAAGAACATGGACAACGCACCAGCTGTACCAGCACCGATTATGCAAGCTGGCAATACGCGAACTGGATCAGCTGCTGCAAATGGGATAGCACCTTCTGTGATGAAGGAAAGACCCATAATATAGTTTGTAATACCAGATTTGCGTTCTGCTTCTGTGAAGCGGCTAGGGAAGAATGTAGTACAAAGAGCGATTGCCAACGGAGGAACCATACCACCTGCCATTACAGCCGCCATGATACCATATTCACCAGTAGCAAGTGCGCCAGTGCCGATAACGTAAGCCGCTTTGTTTACAGGGCCACCCATATCAACGGACATCATAGCGCCAAAGATGAGACCTAACAATACGCGGCTAGTAGTGCCCATGGATTGTAAGGAGTCCATTAACCAGTGGTTAAGTGCAGATACAGGAGGATTGATTACGAAGGTAATGGCAAGACCTATGAACAATACACCAAGTACAGGATAGAAGAGAACTGGTTTTGTACCTTCCAATGCTTGAGGCAAACCAGAGACTAATTTCTTAACTAATAATACTAAATAACCTGCTGCAAAGCCGGCGATCAATGCGCCAAGGAAACCAGAGCCACCTTGGTTAGCCAATAAGCCACCAACGAAACCAGCTACAAGACCTGGGCGGTCAGCAATACTCATAGCAATGTAACCAGCTAATACTGGCAACATGAAGCCAAAGGATGCACCACCGATTTGCATTAAGAACGCAGATAAAGGTGTACCAGAACCGAAGTTTTTAGGATTTGCAGGATCGAATATATCGAATAGGAATGCAAGGGCAATCAAGATACCGCCACCAATAACGAATGGCAACATGTGAGATACACCGTTCATCAAGTGTTTGTAGATTTGACGACCTACGCTGTCAGATGCGCTAGCAGCGATTTCAGCAGCTTCGCGGTCTGCTGCTGATGCTTGGTATACAGCTGCTGTGCCGGCCATGGCTTCTGTCAAAAGCTCTTCTGCTTTATTGATACCGTTCGCAACCTTCGTTTGAATCATAGGTTTGCCGTTAAAGCGCGCCATTTCTACTTGACGATCAGAAGCGACGATGATGCATTTAGCATGAGCGATTTCTTCTGCTGTAAGAGCATCTTTAACACCAGAAGCACCATTTTTCTCAACCTTTAAGGAAATGCCCATTTCTTTGGCTTTTCGTTCTAAAGATTCAGCAGCCATGTAGGTATGAGCAATACCAGTAGGGCAACCAGTTACAGCCAATACATCGTAGTGCGGTTTATCTACAGAAATCTTAGGAGCCACTTTTTCGATAGCTTCCGTAGCTTTAGCTTCGATAGCATCGGTAATACTTGGAGTCTCTTGAGATTCTGGCTGTTTGATATATCCTTCAACGGATGGATCAAAGTTACCTTGCTCTTTAGCTGTTATGAGTTCCAAGAAACGTTCTACAGTAGGAGCAGCGATGAGGGCTTCTTTGAAATCAGGGTCGATAACCATCATAGCTAATTGGCTCAATACCTCTACATGAGTGTCAGCTGCGCCTTCTGGTGCAGCGATCATGAAGAATAAACGAGATGGTTGACCGTCGAGTGCTTCGAAGTCTACGCCGTGAGGCACAACCATAGCTGCTAGGCCTGCTTCTTTTACGCCTGTGGATTTAGCATGTGGTGTAGCGATGCCGTCACCAAGTCCGGTAGAGCCAGATTCTTCACGAGCAAAAACGGCTGCTAAGTACTCACCTTTGTCGATGAGGTTGCCACCTTTTTCCATTAACTCGCCTAAGGTATAAATAGCGTCAGCCTTTGTAACAGGGTCTGCATTTAGCAGGACGGATTGAGGTTTTAATAAATCAGTGATTTGCATATGTGTACTCCTTGATGCAAATAAAATGTAAAACTAGTTAACTCGTACTTGTGAAAGTAATGCTTCTACTTCTGCTAGTGTAGCGAGGTTTTCAGAGTAAGCAGAGGCCGAGCCACTGGAGATACCCCAGTAAAGTGCCTCTTGTAGATCCCCTGTCTTTTCAAAGCCTGTAATAAAGCCTGCTACCATGGAATCGCCAGCGCCTACAGAATTTACGAGCGTCCCCTTTGGGGCAGGGCTCGTATATACAGTGCCATTAGCTGCGACCAAGATAGCTCCATCACCAGCCATAGAGATAAGCACATGCTGTGCGCCTTTCTCTTGCAATGCTTTGGCAGCTTCTACGAGGTCCTCTTTTGTAGAAAGAGGGCGTCCGAAGATTTCGCTAAGTTCATGATTGTTAGGTTTAATCAAGAACGGTTTATATGGCAATACTCGTGTAAGTAAATCCTTTGTAGCATCTACGACGATGCGAATGTTTTTATGTTGCAAGCGCTCCATAATGAGCTCGTACATATCGCTAGGTAAGCTAGAAGGAATACTGCCTGCAAGGATTAGTGTATCCTTTTCTGTCAATGCATCGAGCTGCTTGTAGAGTGCTTCTAATTCGTCGTCCGAGATAATTGGTCCACGGCCGTTGATCTCTGTTTCCTCATCAGAGGCTTTCACCTTAACATTGATGCGGGTTAATCCTTCGCGGAGGCGAATAAAATCTTCTTTTACGCCGAAACTATTGAGCTGTGTTACGATTTCTTCACCTGTAAAGCCGGCGATGAAACCGAGTGCCGTTGTATCCATGCCCAAGTTGTTAAGCACGATAGATACGTTGATACCCTTGCCACCACCAAGAACGTATTCTTGAGTTGTACGATTAATGGTGCCCGTCTTGAGGTGATCTAGGCGCACGATATAATCGAGGGCTGGGTTAAAGGTAATAGTGTAAATCATACAAATTCCCCTTTTAAGATTAATTAGCCTATGATTTGTTGATTTTGTAATTAGCCTATGATTGGTTGATCTTGCTTCCGTAGTCGTAACCAGTAAAGGAGCGGTACGAGATATAGGAAGAAGGCGAATGGTACATAGCCGGCTGTGCTAGTACCCATCATAACTACAGGTACATAAGCAGCGATGTTCCATGGTAGTAAGGCGGCAATGACGATGCCGCTGTTTTCAAAGTCGAGCATCACATCTTCATCTTGAATACCCCGTTGAGCGTAGGTTATACGCATAATAGAATGTGTCATCACAACCGCAATAGCTTGGCTACAACCTACAGCGCCGGTTAAGAGTGCGAGACCTACATTGGCAGCAAATACATCGCTCCGCGTTTTAGCTCGCTCTAATAGTTGTCTAACATCATTCCAGAAGCCAACCCCTTCGAGCATGCCAGAAATGGCAGTGGCCATAAAGATGGATAATGTAGGAATGAACATTGTTTGCAGCCCACCGCCGTGAATGATATCTGCTAGTGGATTATAATGTGGTAGTTCAAAGCCTGTTAAGGTATACCATCCCAATTCGGAAAGGGTAGCCCCTTGATTAGTATAAGCAAGAATGGCTGCGGCTAATGCGCTGAGGCCGATAGGCCATCGAATCGATACTTTCAAAGGCAATAGACCGATGACGATAATCACTGGAATCCATAAGATCCAATCGATGTTGAATACAAAGTGGATTGTATCGGGCAGCAAGCTATTAGTATAGTTGAGTGGGAACCACTGAGATAGTAATAGATAAAGCACTGTGGAAATCACAAGTGCTAGCAGACCATCCTTAAACATAATAGGGATATTGGTTGGTACCTTTGTATGTGTTAAAGCCGCTACGAGAGAGGCGCTAGATGATAAAGGACCATTGCGATCGCCAAAGTACGCACCTGCTATAATGGCGCCTGCTACGATATCCTCTGGAATATTACCAGCCCTTGCCATCGTGATGAGCACGATACCCATGGTGCCTACAGTACCGAAAGCTGTACCTAATACCATGCTAACAATCGCTGTTAATAAGAAGGCACAAGCAATAAAGAGGGACGGATTAATCAAGTCGATGCCGGTGGCGATAATCATTGGGATGATGCCTGCTGCTTGCCACATAGCGATGAGCCAACCGATAAGCAAGAATATTTGCATTACCACAATCGAGGTTTTAGCACCTGTCCATGATAGGGTTAGCAGTTCTTTTGGTTGGTATCCTTTGCGATAGAATACATAGGCCATGATGCACCATACCACTATCAAGGCGTAACCAATAGCAATACCGTTAGCTACGGCGATGATAATGACGAGGATAGATATGAGTAAACCTATGAGCGACTCCGTATTTTTCGGCATTAGAGAACGACCTTGTTGGTATTTTAGGAATGCATTTAATATGAGTTGTAACCACTTCATCTTAATCGATAGGAAGTTCTGTTTCGAAGACTTCCTCAGCAGGGCCAGTCATGAGCACCGTGCCATCCTCCAAGTATGAAATATGTAATGTTCCTAAATAGAGCTCTACATCTACTTCGCGGCCTGTTAAGCCTTTTTCGAAGGACATAACGGCAGAGGCACAAGAGCCTGTACCACATGCTAATGTAGCACCTGCGCCGCGTTCCCAAGTACGCACTTTGATATGCTTGTCGTTTATTACTTCGATGTAGTTAACATTTGTATTGGATGGGAACGCATCGTGTTTTTCAAGGATAGGCCCTTGTGTTGTTACCGGTGCTTTTGTAATATCGTCGATGAACACCTCTGTGTGCGGCACACCGAGCAATACGGAGCTAACCGTTACGGTTTCGCCATTTACGTCGAGGTCTACGTCGATAACCTTATCCATATCTACATTCATAGGAATGTCTTGAGATTTAAAGAATGGTTTGCCCATGTCTACTGTAACTTGTGTTACGATGCCATTTTCGATGGTCAAGGTAGGTTTCATTACACCCGCTAATGTTTCGATGGTGAAAGTCTCTTTCGTAGTTTCACCGTGTTCGTAAGCGTATTTGGCAAAGCAACGAATGGCGTTGCCGCACATTTCTGCTTCACTACCATCGGAGTTGATGATGCGCATGCGTACATCGCATGTTTCAGAAGGAACTAGAATGGCAAGACCGTCGGCGCCAATACCTGTGCGGCGATCGCAAAGGCGAATAGCGAGGTCTGTGTAATCTTTCTCAGTTCCTTTTGGGTCAGCAAAGAGGATAAAATCATTGCCGAGACCATGCATTTTAGTTAATTTCATAAAGTCTCCTATCAACAAGTAAGACTTTCACCATGAAGCCCGTGAAAGTCCCAGATGTATATGTTTATATATTCTATATTATATCATAAATGATACTTGATTATGAGAAGAAATCTTATAAAATTATGGCGAAATAGACGAAAAATTAACCTTCTCTTAGTGCCGCGCTAAATTGATTGATGCGTCAAAAACAACCCATGTGGGATGCCCTTTAAGGCTGATAGATGTTGTCTAATTACTTTATTGTTTAACGGAGAAATGATAAAATAAAAAGTAATGTAGTTTATCGTAATAGAAAGAGGAACACATATGCGAATTCAAGGGATTTCTGGATCTCGTGGCGTTGCAGTAGGCAATGTATATAGATATATTCAAGAGGAAATTGTCATTCCTGATTACACCGTGGCTGACGACAAGGTAGAAGAGGAGATTGGCAAGTTTGCAGCTGCTATGGCGGCTACTCTAAAACAATTAGATACGATTCGTCAAAAAGCATTAGACGAAATGGGCCCAGAAGAGGCAGCCATTTTTGAGGCGCATATGCAAATCGCACAAGACCCATCCTTGTCTGATGGTATTAAATCCCTCGTTGAGTCTAGCCATACTAATGTCGTAGCGGCTACAGCTCAAACTATTGAAACCTTTGCGAATATCTTCCTCGGTATGGAAGATCCATATATGCGTGAACGCGGTGCAGATATTAAAGATATCGGTGATCGTTTGATGCGCAACATGTTAGGTATGAACCCTCGTGGTTTATCTCACATTTCTGGCGAAGTTATTTTGGTGGCTCAAGATTTGGCACCATCCGATACGGCTTCCCTCGATAAAAATGTTGTAAAAGGCATTGTAACAGCGGCCGGTGGTCCTACTTCTCATGCGGCTATCATGGCTCGCACCTTGGAAATCCCTGCTGTTATGGGCGTTGGTGACATTGAAAGTTTCGTAGATGGCGATAAAGCAGTGGTTCTTGGCACAGATGGTATCGTAGAAATGAATCCATCTGATGCGGATTGGGATGAATACACAAACCAAGCTGCGGCGTTCCAAGAGGAATTAAAACGCTTGCGCGAGTCTGCGAACTTAGAAGCTACAACGACTGATGGTCATCATGTAGAACTATTCGGCAATATCGGTAAAGCAAAAGATGCTAAAAATGCTCTTACTATGGGGGCTCAAGGTATCGGCTTGTACCGCACCGAGTTCCTTTATATGGAAAATGACGAATTGCCAGCAGAAGATGTACAATTTGAAGAATATAAAAAGGTTGCCCAAGACATGAAGGGCAAACCTGTTATCATCCGTACTATGGATATCGGTGGCGACAAGGAATTAAAATGCCTTGATTTGCCTAGCGAAATGAATCCATTCCTCGGCTATCGTGCTATCCGTATTTCCTTAAATCGTCCAGATATCTTCAAAGTGCAATTGCGTGCCTTGTTGCGCGCTAGTGCCTTTGGTGATATTCACATCATGTACCCTATGATTGCTTCTGTAGAAGAAGTAAAACAAGCGAATGTTATGCTTGATGAATGTAAGGAAGAACTTACAGCAGAAGGCAAAGAGTTCAATAAGGGTATTAAGGTTGGTATCATGATCGAAGTACCAGCGGCGGCTGTTATTTCTCCAATCTTAGCAAAATATGTGGACTTCTTCAGTATCGGTACAAACGATTTATGCCAATATACTTTGGCTGTAGACCGTATGAATGAAGCTATCGGTAGTCTCTATCAACCATTGCATCCAGGCGTGTTACGTCTTATCAAACATGTTATCGATGCTAGCCATGAACAAGACAAATTCACAGGCATGTGTGGTGAGCTTGCTAGTGATCCTGTGGCTACAATGATTCTGTTAGGTCTAGGCCTAGACGAGTTCTCCATGACAGCATCTTCTATTCCACTTATCAAAAATATCTTGCGTTCCGTTTCTAAAGCAGAATGTGAAGAGGTGGCCAATAAAGCGCTTACTATGGACACGGCTGAAGAAATTACAGGGTATGCTAAATCCGTATTAATAGAAAAAGGCTTACTATAATTGGTAAAGCTTCATCATAATCATATGTAATATACTTGAATTGATACGCTTATAATTGATACAATATATCTATTAGAACGTAAGGGATAGGCTCTGCCTATCGAGATAGAAAGAGGTTACCATGAAAGAATTAACAGTAGAAATTACAAACGAATCTGGTTTACACGCTCGTCCTGCTACAGCTTTCACGCAATTGGCTGCTAAATATGCTTCCAAAGTGACAATCGCTGCTAACGGCAAAACAGCTGATGCTAAATCCATCTTAACTGTATTGACTTTGGGCGCTACAAAAGGTACATCCGTTACTTTAACTGCTGACGGTGCTGACGAAGACGACGCACTCGCTGCATTGAGCGAATTCTTAACAACTAATCACGACTAATTTGTGAGGGAAATAAAAAGGACTCTACTACGGTAGAGTCTTTTTTTATGCAAAAAAAGAAGAGGCGATTTAGCCTCTTCTCTATTTTCCCATATTAGCAAAACGTTCTACAGCTTTTGTAAAGTCGCTAATAGTTTTGTCTACGTCGCCATGCTCGATACCATCACGTACGCAGTGGTTGATGTGACCTTCAAGAACTACTTGTCCTACCTTGTGTAGTGCAGACTTAGCTGCATTAATTTGGCTCAACACATCTTCGCAAGGAATGTCTTCTTCAATCATTCGATCAATAGCTTGCACTTGACCTAAGATTTTACGCAATCGGCGATGCAGATTTTCTGAATCCATACACTGTTTCATATTACTCCTCCAATGGGCATGTTTTTTATCATCTCATTAATTATACTCTATCTAAAGACTGTAATACAACTTAATAAGTAAACCTAATATGCATTAAATCTACATATATAGATTTATGATTGTATGGAACGTATATTTTTAGGTAGGCCTTTACATACAGTATCTAAATTATCAAATATATTTTGCACGATGGGCATCCATAAAACCTAGTATGACTCATATCTTCTTCTTGATTGATGTGATACAATACTTTAATACACATTGTGTTTGTATATGTATTAGGCGCTGTAGATCTATTGTTACAAAATTATCTATATATGTGTGTTTATCTACAAGCTTTTTTAAATAGGTGAAAGCAATGAAAGTGTTTCATTACCTTCGAAACTTACTGGTGTTTGTGGTAGTCATCATATTGGCTATGTTTATATACGACGGATACCATAGTTATCAAGGTTCAGATCGTGAAAGTAACGCTCATACAACTGTTGAAAAACGAATAGAGGAAAGTGAAGATACTCTCAGTCGTACGGACCGGATTATCCGCTTATTTACCTTTAAGGAAAAGGTAGAAATAGCACTGAATCAACGTATTAAAAAAGATCACTGGGTTAAGGGTGACGTGATTCCTGAGTATACTAAAAATGCCCTTATTGCCATTGAGGACAAGCGATATTATAACCATGGCGCTATTGATGTGCTCGGCATTATACGTGCCTTTTATACGAATACTATCGCTGGTGAAACCGTCGAAGGTGGCAGTACCATTACACAACAACTCGTGAAAAATCTCTTTCTTTCATCGAAACGAATTATGAGTCGTAAGATGGAAGAGGCTATTCTCGCTAGTGAAATGGAACATTATTACTCAAAAGAAGAAATCCTAACGATGTATTTGAATACTGTATATTATGGTCATAACTACTACGGGATCTATGAGGCATCCCATGGTTATTTTGGAACGAGCCCGAGTCGATTGACCTTGGCCCAAAGTGCACTTCTCGCAGCATTACCTAATGCACCATCCTATTTGGATCCGTATACGAACTATAAAGGGGCAAAGGCGAGACAAAAACTCGTCTTAGAACAAATGGTAGACCAAGGCATGATTACACAAGCCGAGGCAGATTATGCATACCAACAAGAATTAGGGCTTGTAGAAGAGTAATATAATATAAACTTGATTTATAATTAAAGTATTTAATAATATATAACTAATACATACCTAAATAACATCCCCAAATAAGCTATATTGTGTAGGCGAATACATAATATAGCTTATTTTATATTTAAATAATTACGTTCCGAAAAATATAATTAAATTGAATAAAAATAATGCTTGCATTTTATAATTATACAGGTGTATACTATTTTTTGTCAGAAGGAGAAGGTGACCGTTGGTAGCAGATACAACCACGGTGCTTTCACAATGATCTGATATAATATTGATTATATGAGTCTAAATAGAGTGTAAGTTTTTTATGAGGTGTTATCATGGGTAAAGCAAATAAAGTAGTACTCGCATATTCTGGCGGTTTGGACACATCCGTTATTATTCCTTGGTTAAAAGAAAATTATGGTTCTGAAGTTATCGCCGTATGCGTAGACTTGGGCCAGCCTGAGGATTATGATGCAGTTGAGAAAAAAGCGATCAAATCTGGTGCGTCTAAAGCGTACATCGTGGATGCTAAAGAAGAGTTCGTAAAAGACTATGTGTGGCCTACAGTAAAAGCGGGTGCCGTTTACGAAGGTAAATATTTATTAGGTACATCCTTCGCTAGACCTTTGATTGGTAAAATCCTCGTAGATATTGCTGAAAAAGAAGGTGCTGATGCTATTGCTCACGGTGCGACTGGTAAAGGTAATGACCAAGTTCGTTTTGAACTCGCCATCAAAGCATTGGCTCCTAATATGAAAATTATCGCTCCTTGGAGAGAGTGGGATTTGAAATCTAGAACTGACTGCATGGAATATGCTGCTAAGCACGACATTCCAGTAGTAGCGACTAAAAAACATCCGTACTCCATGGACCAAAACGTTTGGCATTTGTCTCATGAAGGCGGCGATCTTGAAAATCCAGCAAATGCTCCTAAAGATGATGTGTACTTGGTAACACATACTCCTGAACAAGCTCCAGACGAAGCTGGTTATGTGACTGTATCCTTCAAAGACGGCGTACCTGTAGCAGTAGATGGCCAAGAAGGTACTCCATTACAATTGTTAGAAAAACTCAACGAAATCGGTGCACACTATGGCGTAGGCGTTGTAGATATCGTTGAAAATAGATTGGTAGGCATGAAATCCCGTGGCGTTTATGAAAACCCAGGTGGCTCCATCATCATGTATGCTCACAGAGAACTTGAATACCTTTGCCTCGACAGAGCTACATACCACTACAAAGAACTTATTGCTAACAAATACGCTGAACTCGTATACGATGGCATGTGGTTCGCACCATTGATGAGCGCTTTGCAAGCATTCGTTGATGAAACTCAAAAACTGTAACTGGTGAAGTAAAACTTAAATTGTACAAAGGCAACATTATCTCTGCTGGTGCAACATCTCCATACTCCTTGTACAGCGAAGATTTCGTAACATTCGAAGAAGATGATGTATACAACCAAGCTGATGCGGCTGGTTTCATCAACTTGTTCGGTTTACCTCTTAAAATTAATGCATTGATGAAAGAAAAGGCAGGTAAATAATGGCTAAATTGTGGGGCGGGCGTTTCACAAAAGGCACTGATAAAGCGGTAGAGGATTTTACATCCTCTATCGCTTTTGATGCGCGGATGTACGCCGAAGATATTGCAGGCAGTAAAGCACATGCTACAATGCTGGCAAAACAAAATATTATCTCCGACGCAGATCGGGACGCTATTGTTGAGGGCTTAACAAAGATTAAAGGCCAAATCGATAAAGGGGAGTTCCCATTCTCCGTAGCTCTTGAAGATATTCATATGAATATTGAGAAACGCTTAACTGATGATATCGGCGAAGCAGGTGGTCGTTTACATACAGGCCGTAGCCGTAATGACCAATGCGCAGTAGATTTGCACATGTACGTGCGTAAAGCTGTTGTAGAAATGGGCGAGCTTATCGTAGATATGCAAAAAGCGCTCATCGAAACAGCTGAAAAATACAGTGATGTTATTATGCCTGGTTATACGCATTTACAACGGGCACAACCTGTATTATTTGGTCATCATATGATGGCATACTTCTCTATGCTAGAACGCGACTTTGATCGTTTGTTGATGGTATTTAAGCATGCAGATATCATGCCACTTGGTGCAGGTGCATTAGCTGGTTCTACATACGGTATTGATCAAACCTATACACAAAAGCTACTCGGCTTCTCTCGTATTTACGAAAATAGTATGGATGCTGTATCCGACCGGGATTATGTAGTTGAATTCTTGTCCTTTGCATCTCTCGTGATGATGCACTTGAGCCGTCTTAGTGAAGAATTAATTTTGTGGTCTACTAATGAGTTTAACTTCATTGAACTTGATGATGCTCATTGTACAGGCTCTAGTATTATGCCACAAAAGAAAAATCCTGACGTATGTGAACTCGTTCGGGGTAAAACTGGTCGCACCTATGGTCACTTACTTGGCCTTTTAACTACCTTAAAAGGTTTGCCGCTTACCTATAACAAAGATATGCAAGAGGATAAAGAGGGCATCTTCGATGCCATTGATACAGTACATTTTGCATTGTCCATCAATGCGGCAATGATTCGTGGTATGAAGGTCAATGGGGCGCATATGAAAGCTGTCCTTGATGATGACTTCTCTAATGCTACAGATATGGCCGATTACCTTGCGAAAAAAGGCGTTCCATTCCGTGAAGCTCACGAAATCGTAGGTAATGCTGTGCATCATTGCATTGAAAAAGATTGCGTATTGCTAGATTTATCCGTTGAGGATTTCAAAGCTATCTCACATCATTTTGATGCAGATATCCTTGATGCTATTTCTATCGAAGCTTGCGTAGCAGGTCGTAACAACTACTCTGGTACAGCTCCAGAATGTGTTGAAAGACAACGTAACAATGGTAAAGCCCTTATCGCCGGAGAAGAAAAACAAATTGCAGAATGGAAAGCAATTGTTGAATCTGTTCAAGCATAATTGCTTTAGTAAGATTAATGTTTTGATTTAGGGCTACATCCTGTACAAGAGTAACATTCAAAGTAATAGTTACTTTTGTGACATTGAAAATTTAAGATCGATATACATATAAGTCTGTTTTAGAAGCTCTATATAGAGCTCAAAGCTCATATGTATATCGATTTTTTTCGTTTAAAAGTCAGATAATACCTATAAAAAGGCGTTTCTAATTGATAATGTACTATTAAAAAAGTATAAAATTGTGTACGTATACAGTAGACTACGAGAAAAATAATAGTCTTGTACTAGGACACTATAACCGTGATAGATAGGAAAAAAATTACATATATACACAGAATAAAAATAGGGTAAAAAAATATACACTGTCATTGTTAAAATGGGTTCTGTTCGTTTTTAGATAATAAATTACCTATAATTTATTCAATTCGTGTAATATGGCTTGTCCGCCAATAAAAGTACTTTCATTTTGGTTTCATAGGTGTTATTATGTAATTCGTAATAAGAATAACAACGGTAAATCCACATTCAAGCCCATCACAGCACGAACTGGATTTACTTAGCGGTATATTATATTTAAGTGAATTATGGACGAGAAAAAAATTCACCTTATGAAAGGGGATTGATACATGAAAACGACCGCTAAAAAAATGTCTGTATTCCAGCTAACCACAATGGTAGCAGCCAATATGCTAGGAGCTGGGATCATTATGTTACCAACTAATTTGGCTCAAGTTGGTACTATTTCAGTTTTATCTTGGCTCGTGACAGCTGTGGGTGCGCTTTTACTAGCGTATATTTTTTTGCTCAAGCGGGTATGTTCTCCCAAAAATAAAGGGGGCATGGGCGGTTATGCAGAACACCGCTTCGGTAAAACTGGACATTTTATGGCGAGCTATGCTTACAGCATATCTCTCATCATTGCTAATATCGCCATCGCGGTTTCTGCCGTAGGTTATGGCGCAGCTTTCTTTGGTGTTGACCTTAATGCTACACAAACAAGCCAAGTAACAATTGTGCTCTTGTGGTTTGCAGCGATTTTGAACTTCCGAGGCAATCGCTTCACAGGTCGACTCAGCAACATGACTATTTGGGGCTCTATTGTTCCGGTTCTTTTAATCGGTACAATCGGCTGGTATTGGTTTGATCCGTCTATCTATTGGGCGGCATGGAACCCAAATGATCTTCCGCTTTACGATGCGGTAAAACAATCTATTTCCCTAACATTATGGGGCTTCCTAGGGTTTGAGTCCGCAGCGGCTAATGCTGATGCTGTTGAGAATCCAAAGAAAAACGTACCTATTGCAACTGTAGCAGGTACATTAGCAGTGGCGGTGGTTTACATCTTGTCCACAAACGTTATGGCCGGTATCGTTCCTAACGTTGACTTATTAAATTCTAACGCACCATTCGGTTTGACATTCGTATACATGTTCAATGATACAATTGCAAACATCGTTATGGCTGCTATGGTTATTTCTTGCTTTGGCGCTTTACTTTGCTGGCAATTCACATTGTCTCGCGTATTCAAAAGCGCAGCGGAACACGGTTACTTCCCTAAAGTATTCGCTCGTGTAAATAGCAAAGACGCTCCTGTTCGTGGCGTATTCATTTTACTCGCTGTTGAAACATTACTTACTTTGTTCACTGCAAGCGACTCCTTGCGTGAGCAATTTGAAATCTTAGTAAACTTAGCTGTTGTAACTAATGTAGTACCGTATGTATTGTGCATCTTGGCAGTACCTACAATGATGCGTATGGCTGGTGTAGCTGAAAGCCGCATTAAACGTTCCAACTACCTGTTCGGCGCAGGCGTTATCTACTGTTTATATGCAATCTACGCATGTGGCTTTGATGCTATGGTAGGTAGTGCAGTAGCGGTAAGCATCGGTTTCGTGATCTATGTTTTGCGTAAAGCGTGGGATACACGCAGAGCGCACCGCTTACAACAAAGTATCGATTAACTGAATATCTCTCGTCTTATAAGAGGCTGTTACTAAGTAACAGCCTCTTTTTTTGATATATTAATCAAACTTATTAATTATGGTTTTATTAATTATAAATAATTGATAGTTGCTAAAGTGATTAAAAGTTTTTTTCGGTATGTATAAAAAAATTTTCATGAGAAAATTACCATTATAATAATAATTAATATATATACAGTTGCATACAGTTAATACGGTAAAAAAGTCACATATATAAAGTGATTTTGTATAGGGTTTATACATAAATAGAGACTTAATCAGTAATCGATAATTTTTTTATTAGTATAAAAAAATTATATTGAAAAATCTACGATGTACGTATACCCATAAGGGGTATGCGTATTGTAAATAGGATATTAATATAGTATATTTATAATCGATAAAAATGAATGAACTAATGAGTGTCGGTATTCACCGAGCGTAAAAGAGGAAAATGGGTGTAAATCTCATACTATGCAAATAGCTGTAATGAGGAGCAAGGTTTCATTATAGGGTCACTGGGAAACTGGGAAGGCCGAAATGTTGCGATGAATCTGAGTCAGAAAGCCTGCTCTAAATGCATGGTAGCATATACTGTGCTTAATTTAGGTTAGTCAGGCGACTAACCTTTTTGAGTTTCTCAGGTGACTTATTTTCCTTTGTTTTGGCGTATTACTGCTGCGTTAAGCAGAGGGTAACATTAGTTGTTCGTTTGATTTGTTGTTAGTGTTTAGAGAGTTTAGGAGGCGCCTATGGGCAAACGCTTTGTCAAACAGTTGGGGCAATTTATTGTAACCTTGTTTGGCATCACATTTTTAACATTTTGTCTCACCTATTTAGCACCAGGCGATCCAGTAACGATGCTACTAGAAACGGCAGACACTATCGTGTCTCAGGAGCTCATCGATGAGACTCGGGCTCAGCTTGGGTTAGATAAACCGTTTATAGTGCAATATGCAAACTGGGTTGTGAATGCTGCACAAGGTGATTTAGGGATGAGTTACTCTGCTAAAAAGCCAGTAGTAGATCGTATGTTGGAGGCTTTACCAGGGACAGTAATGTTAGCAGGTACTGCTTTAGTATTTACTCTGCTTTATGCATTGCCAGCAGGGATTATAAGCGCCTTAAATCGTAATAAATGGGTAGACTATGTGTTGAGATCTTTATCCTTTGTAGGCGTATCTATGCCATCATTTTGGTTAGGTCTTGTACTTATTTATATCTTCGGTCTTAAACTAGGTCTTGTACCAATTGCTACATCTCGTATAACGCCAATAGGTGTAATTTTGCCAGCTGCTACATTAGCTGTCGTAATTGGTTCTAAGTATATGCGCCAAGTTCGTCTTGTTATCCTTGAAGAAATGGAAAGGATTACGTTATCGGTGCTCGTGCTCGTGGTGTCAGTGAGATGAAGATTTTATTCGGTCATATTTTGCCAAATGCCGTCTTGCCGCTCATTACTATTCTTGGTGTTGTTATGGGCTGGCTATTAGGCGGTGTAGCAGTTGTAGAAATGGTATTCTCTTGGCCTGGACTAGGGAACATGGCGGTTTACGCTATTACCATGCGCGACTATCCATTGATCGAAGGCTTTGTATTGTGGGTTGCATTAGCATATATGTGCATCAATGCATTAATCGATGCATCATATATTCTTCTAGATCCTAGATTGAAAAGGGAGAGAGCATAATGGCAGAATTTATTCAAAAACATAAATTGTTCTCTTTCTATAGTATCTTAATGATTCTTGTGGTACTCATTGCTATCTTTGCGCCTTGGCTTGCACCTGGCGATGCTTTTTCCTCAAATCTGAGTCAAGCATTACAAGCGCCAAGTAGTCAACATTGGTTTGGTACAGATAAACTAGGCCGTGATGTATTGTCTCGCATCATTTATGGTACTCAATTATCCTTGTTCATGGGTGTTACCATTGTTGTCATTATGGTTAGCGTAGGCACTATCATTGGTGCAGCAGCAGGCTATTTTGGCGGTAAAGTTGAAATGGTACTCATGCGTATCACTGACATTATGCTATCCTTCCCTGGTATCGTATTGGCAATTGCCATAGCGGGTATTTTGGGTGGTAGTATCGTGAATACGATTTTAGCCTTATCTGTTGTTGGTTGGGCAAAATATGCTCGTATTGTACGTTCTATGACACTTAAGGTGCGTGGTGAGGAGTATGTAACGGCAGCTGTCATGATGGGTGCTAATACATCTACAATTCTTAGACGTCATATTATTCCTAATATCATGCCTCTCGTTATTACCACAGGGGCTTTAGATATTGGGGCCATCATGATTGAAGTAGCAGGTCTATCCTTCCTAGGTTTTGGTGCTCAGCCGCCAACACCAGAATGGGGCCTTATGCTCAATGAAGGTCGTCAGTACTTGCAGACGAGTCCTTGGCTCATGGCATTCCCTGGTATATCTATCCTTATCGTAGTAGCAATCTTTAACCTTTGGTCTGACTCTTTACGTGACGTAGTGGATCCGAAGAACCAAGGGTAATCTATGAGATGTATTCATTTTCTAGAATTGTCTTTTATGAAAGTGTCTAGGTGGATAGATTATAATGTATGTTTTTTCCATCACTGATTATGTAGGATTGTCATAGTCATGATGTTAAATGTTTTTATGTTTTGTATGTAGTGGTACAAGGAGATTTTACATGAAAAAATCTTGGAAAAAAGCCCTCTTAGCAGGTCTTAGCATTGTAATGATGGGTTCCTTCATCGCAGGTTGTGGCTCCGATAACAACGGCTCTGCAAATAAAGACGTATTGAAAGTAGGCGTAACTAACTTCGCTTCTACTTTAGAACCTACGGAAAACTTCTTCGCTTGGGTTGTAATGCGCTATGGTGTAGGCGAAACATTGGCTAAATTCGACGAGCAAATGAAACCGCAACCTTGGATTGCATCCAAATGGGAAGTATCCCCAGACCATAAAACGTGGACTTTCACAATTAACGATAAAGTAACATTCTCTAATGGTAAAAAGTTGATGCAGCTGCTGTAAAAGCATCTATTGAACGTGCATTTGAAAAAGTCTAACCGTGCGAAAAACATTCTTCGAATATGACTCCATTGAAGCTAATGGTCAACAATTAGTTATTCATACAACAAAAGAATATCCTAATATGCCAGGTCTTTTTGGCGGATCCACTGTTCCTCATCGTTGACGTACAATCTGAAAAAAGATGGTCGTAACTTCGCTAAAGAAGGCCCTATCGGTACAGGCCCATATGTAGTTAAATCCTTCACTAAAGAACGTGCTGAAATGGCAGCGAACGAAAAATACTGGGATGGTGCAGTACCATTCAAAACTGTTGAGATTCCTTCCATCGATGATCCTAATACGCGTGCATTGAGCTTGCAATCTGGCGACGTAGATATGGCCGTTAACATCGGTCCTGGTGAAATTGGTTTATTCCAAGGCAACAATAAATTTAAAGTAGATGAAATTGCATCTCTTCGTGTAGTGTTGGCTCGTATTAACCAAAAAAAGGTATTCTTGGTGACGACAAGGTTCGCGCTGCTGTTATTTCTGCAGCAGACCGTAAAGAAACTATGCCGATGTATTGTTAAAAGGTACATTTATTCCTGGTTCTGCTCCAATTCCGCCATCCATGGACTACGGTTTCAAGGACTTGAAAGATCCTAATGCGTATAATCCTGAACGCTCTAAACAATTGTTAGCTGAAGATGGTTGGAAAGATACTGATGGTGACGGCATCCTAGATAAAGATGGTAAACCATTAACATTTGACTTCGTAGTATATAACTCTCGTGCAGAATTGCCACTTTATGCAGAAGCAGTACAAGCTGACCTCAAAAAAGTGGGCATCGACATGAAAATCAAAACAGTTGACTATAACTTGATTGATAAAATGGGTCAAGATGGCGACTATGATATGCTTATCTCCAACATCGTAACTGCTAATACAGGCGATCCAATCTGGTTCTTAGCTAACTACTGGCATACTAATGTGGATGGTTCCAACCCTCAAAACGGTTCTGGTTACTCCAACCCACAAGTTGACCAATTACTCGACGCAGCTGAAACTGAATTCGATCCTGCAAAACGTCGTGAATATGCAATTCAAATTCAACAAATATTGATGAATGATGGTGCTGCATTGTTCTTAGGTTACCCTAAAACTAATATCGTTACTGGTTCTTACTTGAAAGGTGCAGTAATGTACCCAAGTGACTACTACTGGATTACTAACAAAATTACAAAATAGTAAGGAGCTATAATGGCAGAAAACATACTAACTGTAGAAAACCTTAACATCGCGTACCAAGGTGTGCCTGCTGTTATGGATGTGAATTTTACCTTGGAACGCGGCAAGGTGTTAACCATTGTAGGAGAGTCTGGATCCGGTAAAACTACCGTGATTCGGGCCCTCATGGGTTTACTACCTGTAGGTGGTGAAGTTACAGAGGGTTCCATGATTTTTAATGGTCATGACCTTCGCAACTTGTCTAAATCTGAATGGAGATCTTTGCGCGGCAAAGATATGGCCATGATTTTCCAAGATAGTGGTAGTGCATTAGATCCAATCGTACGTATCGGTAAGCAGTTCAGAGAATTATTTAAGTCTCATATTGAAATCTCTAATGAAGAATGTGATCGTCGTGCTATTGAATTGCTAGAATCTGTATCTCTACCAAATGGGGCTGACATGCTTCGTCGTTACCCTCATGAGTTATCTGGTGGTCAACGCCAACGCGTAGGTATTGCTATGGCTTTGGCATTAGATCCAGTTTTACTAATTGGTGATGAACCAACTTCTGCGTTAGACGTTACGACACAATCGCAAGTGGTAATGCAAATGCTTGAATTATCTAAACAGCATAATTCTGCTATTGTTATGGTAACTCATAACCTTGGTGTAGCAGCCTATATGTCTGACTATATCGTCGTTATGAAAAAAAGGCCGTGTAGTCGATGCGGGTACACCACAAGATATTTTGGAAAATCCATCTAATGAATATACGAAACAATTAAAAAATGCGGTACCAACATTGGGAGGAGGTCGTTACATTGACTAACTACGCTGTAGAATTAAAAAAATGTATATAAACGATTCCCGCTTCCTACTGGTGGTGAGCTCGAAGCATGTAAGGATATCAATATTACCTTAGAAAAAGGTCAGTCCCTTGGGATTGTAGGGGAATCTGGCTCTGGTAAAACAACATTGGTTCGTATGATCATGAAGATGCTGCCTATTACGGAAGGCGAGATTTACGTAGATGGCGTAGAGATTCAGCATATGAACTCTGAGCAAACAAAAGAATACCGCAAGAAAATTCAAATGGTATTCCAAGATCCATCGGCAGCGTTTAATCCGCGTATGAAGGTAAAGGATATCATCCTTGAGCCACTATACAACTTTGGCCTTCTAGAAAAAGGAAAAGAAGAGCAAATTGCTGGTGATTATCTTGAAATGGTAGATTTACCTCGCGAGTTTATGCATCGCTACCCTCATGAAATGTCTGGTGGTCAACGTCAACGTGTGGCCATTGCCCGTGCTATCGTGTTAGAGCCTGAAATTCTCGTATTAGACGAGGCTACTAGTGCTCTAGACGTATCTGTACAAGACTCCATTGCCTATTTATTGGCGCGTTTACAAAAAAAGAAAAATTTAACATACCTATTTATCGCTCATGATATCGCTTTTATTCGTACTATGTGCCACAAGGTGGTCGTAATGTACAAAGGCGCTATTGTTGAAGAGCTAGATGCATTCCATTTAGCCGATGCAAAGCATCCGTATACAAAGGTTCTATTGAGCTCTATCTTTGAAATTGGCCAAGATCATAAGCCACTTACACTAGAAGAGGCTGCATTAGAAGCATAGTATAAGAAATACATTTAAGCGTATATAGATTTTTAAAAAAATTAAAATTTGAGTGTATAGATTTAAAAATATAGAATTTTAAATCCTGTAGGTACATTACAATAGCAGTTAGCTTGTAAGCTAACTGCTATTTTTTTATGAAATATAGATATAAGCGTTCTAAAAATAGATATATCGAAATCTTTCGTAAATATTTATTGTATTAACACCGAATATATAGTATAGTTGACTATATGAAATATACCCCTATGGGTATAATTAAAAATATGCTCATATGAAATGATATACATATACATATACATATAGAGAAAGGTTAGGTGTGTGAATGAAAGGATTACGTAAGGCGTTACTGATTGGTATGATGCTTGGTGTTACGGTCCTTGGTACTGTAGGCTGCCTGAATCAATCATCCGATTCATCTAATGATGTATTAAAGGTAGGGGCGATTAGCTTTGCAGGTACATTAGAACCAACAGAAAACTATTTTAGCTGGGCTGTTGTACGATATGGTGTAGGGGAAACACTAATAAAATTTGATGATCACATGAACGCTAAACCCTGGTTAGCATCCTCTTGGAAACAAAGTGATGATAAGCTGACTTGGACTTTCACCATCAACGATAAAGTAAAATTCTCAAATGGTAAAAGTTTGACAGCAGAGGCTGTAAAAGCATCTCTAGAAAGAACCTTTGCGAAGAGTAAACGAGCAAAAACGTTCTTTAACTATACAGAAATCACCGCTAAGGGGCAGGAGCTTACGATTAAGACTGACAAGGAATACTATAACTTGCCAAACTTGCTTGGAGATCCATTGTTCCTAATTATGGATGTCACCGCAGAGGCTGATGGTCGTGATATTGCTAAGGAAGGTCCTATCGGTACGGGTCCATATGTAGTATCCTCTTTCACAAAAGAGCGTGCAGAACTCAAACGTAACGATAATTACTGGGATGGAAAGGTAGGCTTTGCTAAGGTTGAAATTCCATCTATTAACGATGCCAACACACGTGCCTTGGCATTACAAGCGGGCGATGTAGATATGGCCGTTAGCATTGGTCCTGGCGAATACGGTATATTCCAAATGATAAGAACTTTACTATCTATGAAGTAGCTTCCTTGCGTGACGTATTTGTTCGTATGGGGCAAAAAGGTAAGCTTCAAAATCCTGATTTGCGTGCGGCCCTTATTGCTGCAGCAGACCGTGAGTCTTATGCAAAGAATCTCATGAAGGATACATTTGTAGCAGGTAAGGCTCCATTGCCACCATCCATTGATTATGGCTTTGACCAATTGCGCGATCCTAATAAATACAATGTAGACCGTGCTAAAGAATTACTTAAACGCGCAGGCTATGAAGATACGAATGGCGACGGCATTGTAGATAAAGATGGTGAAAATCTAGTACTTGATTTCTATGCTTATACATCGCGTCCTGAATTGCCATTATATGCAGAAGCATTACAAGCAGACTACAAAAAAATCGGTGTAGATTTACAAATTAAAATCGTAGACTATGCTGTGATTGACACCTTATCTCAATCTGGGGATTATGACATGATTATCTCTAGTGTAGTAACTGCTAATACAGGTGAACCAGTATGGTTCTTGAAACAATATTGGGGTACCGGTGTTGAAACTAATGGCTCAGGCTTCTCCGATCCACGTTTTGATGAATTGTTAGTCCTTGGTGAAAGCGCTAACGATCCTGTGGCACGCCGTAATGCTGTTATCAACGCACAACAACTCATGCTAGATAACGCTGTAGCATTATTCTTAGGCTATCCTAAAACCAATATCGTAGGTAATAAGAAGATTGATGGTATTAAGATGACACCGTCTGAATACTACATCATTACAAAAGACCTTAAACTTAAATAGACATAAAATAGAAGAGGACCATTTTGGTCCTCTTTTTTTGTATATCTTTATTTTTTTATTTTTTTCTCTGTTACATCTAAGTCTGCCATATTTACAGAATTAGCCTTTATTAATCATCTTATTATACTTAATAAATAATTGCGTATAGGCTTCGCCATAAGATGAGTTAATAATAATATAGTTGCGGGCTTCTGCAACAAACTCTTTTACAGCATCTTGATACTCTCGTACAGCATTTTGTGTTTCTGGAGTCGTACCGGGTTGTAATTTGTTAATACGTTGTGAAATTTGCTGTAAGTTAGCCTCAACCTTTTGCGTATCCGTATTTCCATCTGGATCAATAAGGTCGATAGTTTGTGCTGTCATGAGGTTTAATTCAATAAAATTAACCGCATTTTCGCGTTTTTCGCCTTGATACTCGTTCATACGCTCAGTGTAGAGTTCATTGTTACGATTATCTAAAGCTAAATCTAATGCATTATACGTAGCATAGAATTGTTCGGCTAATGGTACATATTGTGCAGCTAGTTCATCGCTGCCTTTAAAATTATCTTTTTCAAATCGACGTTCTACATAGTAAGCTTGCAACTGATCTGCAATCGGAATAATTTGATCAAGTACGGCGAGTACGTCATTTGTTGCTTGGTTTACGTCTTCATATGGAGTAGAACTATCTTGTTTTGCTGCTTCTAAAGAGGTTTTGAGCTCCTTATATTTAGGCAAGGTAATCGTCGTGTTATGGGAACTATTACGCAACTCTTCAAGAGTTGGTTGTAATTGGTTAGCATAAGCTACGCTGTACGAGTTATATGTGTCTAATGCAACAATATAAGGACGAATTGCGTTGATCTTATCGTCAACTGTTGATCGATATAAAATTGTCGTTGTATTGGATGACAGAAGTGTATACACTCCATAAATCCCACCACCGATAATAGCCGCACCGAGTACGATGGCCGCTATTAACTTGATGTACCCCTTTTTCAACTGCGTACGCTCCTTGCAAACACACTAACTCTTTTGGATCCATTTGGGCGCACTACGCCCCTAAGAGTAATTAGTTACATTATATCACAACTCTAAGCGACAAAAAAGACGTATACCAGTAATAATCATAAGGGATTGATGAAATTATTCGATGTGAACATATATTAATATTTATACATTGCGATTTACAGATGAAATAGAGTGCATATCAAATGAATATATAAGGTTTTGGGTATAAAAATATATATACTCTAGACGCTGCTGCTGCGGCTGGTATAATAGCAAGTATAGTATTAATTATATGGGGAGTTCGTTATGTCAGAATCGAATCGTTTAATTAATTTTGCTACATCCTCAGAACTTATTGCTAATGGGGAAGGTCGTAATGTTTTATCAGCTATTGAAGATGGCTTACGAAGTTGTGATGAGTTTTTAATATCTGTAGCATTTATAACACCAGAAGGTTTACTAACATTAAAGCCAATTCTTAAGGAATTAGAAGATCGTGGTGTTCGAGGTCGTATATTAACGACAGACTATCTTGGCTTTAATAGTCCAGAAGTTTTAGAAGACTTAGGAAATTTAAAGAATATTGATTTAAAAGTCTATTGCACTACAAATGGTAGTGGTCATGGCTTTCATACAAAAGGGTATATCTTTAGAAAAGATGAATCTTATCAAATTATTGTCGGCAGCTCTAACTTAACTATTAATGCATTAAAGAAAAATCGTGAATGGAATACTCGGTCTGAAGCGCATTGTAGCGATACATATGCCCGGGAAATTACAGAAGAGTTTGAAATATATTGGAATTCCGAGTTTGCCATTCCTTATGAAGAGTTTATTCCTTGGTATAAACCTAGATGGGTACGGCCTGAGCGAGCCTCTCAAAAAACTGTAGCAGAACAATTTAGAGCTATAGATTTGGTTCATTTAGAACCAAATAGCATGCAACAACAGTTTATTGCTAACTTCAATGAGCTAAGAGCTAATAATGCAAGAAGAGGCCTTTTGATATCTGCTACGGGTACTGGTAAAACTTATGCAGCCGCTTTTGCTATGCGAGAGATGAAGCCTAAAAGAATTTTATTCTTAGTCCATCGTGAACAAATTGCAAAGCAAGCGATTGCAAGCTTTGAACGAATTTATAACGACAGTTCAATTCAGTTTGGACTCGTATCAGGAAATGCGAAACACTATAATGCAACACATGTATTTTCGACCATGCAAATGATGGGTCGAGATGATGTAATGAAACAGTATGCTCCGAAGGAATTTGATTGTATTATTATTGACGAAGTACATCGTGCAGGTTCAGATAGTTATCAACGCATAATTGAATACTTTGAACCACAGTTTTTACTGGGGATGACTGCAAGTCCAGAACGAACTGATGGTTATGATCTATATGAATTGTTTGACCATAATATTATTTACGAAATTCGTTTACAACAGGCTTTAGAAGAGGATTTACTTTGCCCATTCCACTACTTTGGAATTAGTGACTTATGGGTGGATACGCAAGAAGATATATCCGATATGGACGTATCTTTCTCGAATTTATCTACAAAGGAGAGAGTAGATAAAATTATAGAAAAGATTCGTTACTTTGGTCATAGTGGTAGTCGTGTAAAAGGTCTTGTTTTCTGTGCCAATAGAATTGAAGCCAAAGAATTATCTGATGCATTTAACGAACGTGGTGCTTATCGTACGATTTGTTTAACTGGTGAAGATAGCCAAGAAATTAGGGAGAAAGCAATTGCTCGTTTAACTGGTACAGGAGAATACCAAGGTCGTATAGATGAGCAGCTTGATTATATCTTTACAGTAGATATATTCAATGAAGGTGTTGATATCCCTGAGATTAATCAAGTTATTATGTTACGTCAAACTGAAAGTCCCATCATTTTTATTCAGCAACTCGGACGTGGTTTGCGTAAATTTGAAGACAAGGAATATGTTGTTATTTTAGATTTTATCGGTAACTATACCAATAATTTTATGATTCCTTTAGCATTATCTGGTGATAGGAGCTATAACAAAGACACTTTACGTCGTTATGTACAGGCTGGTAATCGTATTATTCCAGGTACCTCGACGGTGCACTTTGATAAAATAGCTAAACAGCGTATTTATGAGTCTATTGATACTGCTCGATTTTCAGATATGAAATTAATAAAGGAAGCGTATTTTAATTTACGTTTTAAATTGGGGCGTATTCCTAAAATTGCTGATTTTGCTGATCATGGCTCCATTGATGTAAGTAGAATTTTTAGTAAATTTAAGTCCTATCATCATTTCTTGATAAAGATTAAGGATAAGGACTATGATATATCCTTTACGCCTGTTCAGGAGCGAATGCTGCATTTTATATCTCAAAAATTAACGATAGGGATGCGTGCCAGAGATCTTATAGTTTTACAGGCATTATTAGATGGTCGTGACGATATCATTAACTATGTATCTGAAGAGCTTTATAATAACTACAATGTAGATTTATCTGAATATGGACGAATTAATCTTATCAATATGATGACAAATCGATTTGGCGTTCAAGTAGCACAAAAGACTTTTGAAGATAGTGAGTTTATTGAGTTCTCTAATGGTAAGTATGGTATATCCCAAATTTTTAAACAGGCTTTAGAAGATAATAATTTTAAAGAACAAGTTCAAGAACTTGTTACATATGGTTTCAAGCAGTTTAATGAAAAGTATAAAGATAATATTTATGGCAATACACCATTTGCTTTATATGAAAAATATACATATGAACAAGTTTGCCTATTATTAGAGTGGCCTCAAAATGAAGTACCTCTCAATATTGGAGGATATAAATTTCATAAGGAAACAAAAACATACCCTGTGTTTATCAACTACCATAAAGCTGATGATATTCAAGATACTATTAAGTATGAGGATAGATTTGAAAATCCAGGATTACTAAAAGCTATATCTAAGAATAAACGAACCTTTACCTCTGATGATGTGCAAACTGCATTTAATGCTGATGCATTAGGTGTTGCAATGCATTTGTTTGTGAGGAAGAACAAAGATGATAAGGAGATTCAAAAGTTTTATTATCTAGGTCCTATTTACTCTACAGGACTTGAGAATGCAAAAGAAATTACTATGGTTGGTGGGACAAAAGCTGTAGAATTAGAATATGTACTTGAAGTACCTGTACGGGATGATATTTATGATTATATTATTAATGGATAAGGATATATATGAGTGAACAACGAAAACATATTGAAGTTGTAGCTGCTATTATAAAAAAGGGCAATACCGTATTAGCAACGCAACGTGGTTATGGTGATCTAAAGGATGGATGGGAGTTTCCAGGTGGTAAAATTGAACCAGGTGAAGCTCATGATGTAGCTCTTATTAGAGAAATCAAAGAAGAGCTAGAAGCTGATATTAACGTTCAAGAGCATATTATTACTATTGAATATAGCGGTTATGAAAAGTTTGATTTAACAATGCACTGCTATTTATGTTCCTTAGTAAAAGATTCTAATATTACGTTAGTAGAGCACGAAGCAGCTAAATGGTTATCAAAAGATACTTTATATTCTGTGGATTGGCTTCCTGCTGATATTGATGCGGTAGATGCCATATATAAATGTCTATAAGCCTAATATTTAATTACGCTTAAGCCCCTATCTTAGATAGGGGTTTTTTCGTGTTTGCTTTACATCTTAAGGTATTAAATCACTTTCACTATACCAAAAATAAATTGTATATCCTCTTGTACTCGTATATAATAATATTATCAGATTTGTATTTTTCGATATAATTATATGAAAGGAGTACCTATGTCAAATTTTATCACTCCTAATGAATTGTTAGCTTGTCTCGATGAGGTCATTATTTTAGATGCTCGAGGCTATCAAGATTATAAAAAAGGCCATATTAAAGGTTCTTACGCGGTGGATTTAAATAAGGATTTAACAGGTCCTTTGGGCGAGCATGGTGGTCGACATCCATTGCCAGATATGGAGCGTTTGGCTCATACTTTTGAGTCTTATGGTATCACTCGTGATTCCAAGGTTGTTGTGTATGACTCTTGGCTTTTCTTGGCGGGACGCCTTTGGTGGATGTTGCGTTACATGGGCTTAACGGATGTGCGCGTATTGTCTGGTGGTGTTGAACGTTGGGTTAAGGAAGGTCATGGTCTAACTAAAGAACCAACTCCGTTACCAGCTGAACCGTCTGTTTTTAACTATGAATTGCAAACGCATATGGTGATGAGTCGTGATGAGGTACTCAAGGCTAGTGAAAGTGGTGACCATGTTATCATCGATGCTCGTGCGCCTTTCCGTTATGATGGATCACAAGTAGATACGATGGATGGTATGACAGGACATATTCCTGGTGCTGTTAATCATTTCTATGAAAGTGGCTATACTGTCGATGGTCCGAAGTCTGTAAAAGACTTAGAGGCTGAGTATTACAATGAAATTTATCAAAATAGACCTGTTGTAACCTATTGCGGTTCTGGTGTTACAGCTTGTAATGCATTGTTAACTATGAGCGAAGTAGGCTTGGAATCTGCATTATATGTTGGTAGCTCTAGTGATTGGGTAACTTATGATGGGTTCCCACTTAATACAGGTGTAGAAACATTAAACTAATATAGGAGGTCAAATGAATCTTTTAAAGCAATTGTTAACGGTTGTTGCCTTTGCCTATATGTGTTATCACATCTATAATTTTGGCCCAGGTATGTTTAATGTTACTGTGTTAGTCGTTCTTATCTTTGTCTACGGTGGCTAATTATTTCCGTGAGAAACGTGAAAGCGACCTTAAGGCCAACGAAAATGCGCGCAAGGCTCGCGCTGAAGCTAGACATGCAAAAAAACATAAAAAGCAGTAATATCGCTAAAATATAATTTTTAGATTAGCTTATATTAAGCAAAACTTTGCTTATATTTTATGTGAAAGAGACTTTCACCAAGTTAAATACGGTGAATAACATTAGATTGATGCGAAGTATCGCAAAGGAGTAAGAATTGAAATTAATTTCTTGGAATGTAAACGGCCTACGCGCCGCTGTCACAAAGGGTTTTATGGAATCCTTTAATGAATTAGACGCAGATATTTTCTGTTTGCAAGAAACGAAATTGCAACCAGAACAAATTTCTTTGGAATTACCAGGCTATGAGCAATATTGGAATAGCGCTGTGAAAAAAGGTTACAGTGGTACCGCTGTATTTACGCGTATTAAACCGTTGTCCGTAACTAATGGTATCGGCATTGAAGAACACGATCAAGAGGGCCGTGTTATTACTGCTGAATATGACAATTTCTATTTAGTATGCTGCTATACACCAAATAGCCAACGCGAATTGGCTCGTCTTGAGTACCGTATGACTTGGGAAGATGCATTCCGTAACTATTTGCTTGAATTAGATAAGAAAAAACCAGTCATTCTCTGTGGTGACCTCAATGTAGCGCATCAAGAAATCGACCTTAAAAATCCTAAGACAAACCGTAAAAATGCAGGCTTCTCCGATGAAGAACGTGCAAAAATGACAGAACTCTTAGGTGCTGGTTTCACAGACACATTCCGTCATCTCTATCCAGACGCTATTGAACAATACAGTTGGTGGTCCTACATGGGGAAAGCTCGTGAGCGAAATACAGGATGGAGAATTGACTACTTCATTACATCTAAACGTCTTGACGATAAAATTCAAGAAGCGAAAATTCACCAACAAATCTTTGGCTCTGATCACTGCCCAGTAGAATTGGTTATTGATCTATAAAATTTTAGGGAATGTAAAAGCACAGCCTCATCTACGGATGAGGCTGTTGTAATAGTTATAAGGAGACAATATGGATCAAAAACAAAAGGCCGTCGTACTATTTAGCGGCGGTGTAGATAGTACTACATGTTTAGCCCTTGCCATTGAAAGATTTGGAAAAGATAATGTAGTGCCGTTATCCATTCAATATGGTCAAAAACATAGTAAAGAACTAGAGGCTGCTGCATCTATTCTAGCTTATTATGGAATTGAAGGTAAAACGATGGATGTCACTAAATTGTTTGCCTTCAGCAATTGCTCTTTATTAACCCAATCCACAGAGGCAATACCTCAAGGTTCATACAAGGAACAACAAGAAACAGAAGGGGAAGGTACGGTTAGTACCTATGTGCCATTTAGAAATGGTCTTTTCCTATCTGCGGCGGCTTCCTTAGCCTTATCTCTAGACTGCGGCTATATTTACTACGGTGCCCATAGCGATGATGCGGCTGGTAACGCATATCCAGACTGTACAGAACACTTCTACAAATCCATGGGTGATGCTATCTTCGAAGGATCTGGTAAAGAATGCTCTCTAGAAGCACCTTTCATCAACTCCAACAAAGCAGACATCGTAAAAGAAGGTCTATGCCTAGGCGTTCCGTACCACCTAACCTGGTCCTGCTACGAAGGCGGCGACAAACCATGCGGACACTGCGGTACCTGCATCGACAGACAAGCCGCCTTTGAAGCCAACGGCGTTGAAGACCCAGCACAATAATAGAACTTCTCTACATCCACTAAAACTGGATTATATTAGTAGCCGCCATTTAGGCGGCTACTTTGCATATAAACTAATAGATAAGATACTATGTTTGCCTTGAGGCGGACTTCTACGTCGCTAATATTAGCTTATTTGTTGATTAGCTAAATTCGCAGTGGCAGGAAATACCTTTTCAAAGAGCGACTTTGGCAGGTCGAGGCCCTAGGCCGATGACCGTATAGCCAGTGGAGCGATGAGGAAAGGTATCTCCTGACACCCCGTCCTTACCAACTTAACACTAATAGTAGATTTACATATAAGTCCGCCTACAACCAAATTGATTGCGAAAATATTAGATATATGTTAATATTAGTACTGCCTAAAGGCGACAACTAAATAAGACAGTTTGAAACCATCCTGTCTCTAAACAAAACTACGGAAATTCATAAGCATTTTTAGCATGGTAGTTTTGCCATGCTTTTTTTATTTGAGGAGGTGAGTGTTATGATTACTACACGTAAATTAACTATTTCTGCCATGGTTGTGGCATTGTACATCGTTGTATTGTATGTAACGCAAAGCGTTTCTTTCGGAGCGTATCAAATTCGTATAGCAACATCATTATATGCACTTGCTTATGCCTTTCCGTTTTTGGTAATTCCCATGGGGATTGGCAACCTCATTTCTAACTTCCTATTCGGTGGTCTTGGTATCCTCGATATGATGGGCGGCTTTGGCGTCGGTATTTTAACAACAGGTATTATCGTAGGTATGCGTAAAGCTTGGCCTTAGCGCTTGGTGGGCGATATTGCCAATCATCTTTGTACCTGCATTGTGCGTGCCGTTATGGCTTAGCCCGTTGCTTGGCCTTCCATACTGGCCATTAGTATTGAACCTTATCGTAGGTCAAACAATCCCAGCCGTTCTTGGCTCTGTTTTAGTGAAAGCATTGATCAGCCGTCCTAGTGTGGCTGCTTTGGTAGGCGCTTTCAAGTAAAATAGATAAATAAAAAAGGTTTATAGGCAAATAAAAAGGCGTAAGCTCAAATGAGCTTACGCCTTTTTTATGGCTAAATGTTATGGAGGTAGAAAGGATTAGCAGTTATAACCGCGCCATCTAGTTTCAACTACGAGACGTTCAAGAGCAACCATGTACGCTGCTTGACGAGGTGGTACATTGTATTTATGTTGCATTTCCCAAACAGCTTCGAAGCTATTTTGCATGTTTTTAGTTAATCTTTCGTTAACTTCTTCTTCAGTCCAGTAGAAGCTTGCTTTGTTTTGTACCCATTCATAGTAGGATACAACTACGCCGCCGCCGTTAGCAAGAACGTCAGGGATGATGTCGATACCTTTTTTTCATAGAAGTATTTATCTGCATCATTAGTAGTAGGGCCATTAGCACCTTCCAAGATGATTTTAGCTTGGATGTTTTCCATGTTGTCTTTGTTCAATTGGTTTTCAAGAGCTGCCATGTACAATACATCAACTGGTTGAGCCAATAATTCTTGAGCGCCAATTGTAGTCATACCTGGTTCGCTGTAACCTTCAAGGGAACGACCATGGGAGTTAGCATATTCGTATGCTTTTTCCACATCAATACCGTTAGGGTTGTAGATGTTAACGCTTACGTCGCCGATAGCAACAACTTTAGCGCCTGCTTGAGCGATAAGACGAGCACCTACGGAACCTACGTTACCGAAGCCTTGAACTGCTACAGTAAGGTTTTTGATGTCTAAGTTTTTCTTAGCTAAGTAACTTTGTAATGCGATGAGACAGCCGCGACCAGTCGCTTCATTACGACCTAAGGAACCGCCTACTTCGATAGGTTTACCAGTAACGATACCAGGGCTCCATTCGCCTTTTAATGTGCTGTATTCGTCAGCGATCCAGCTCATGATTTGAGAGTTTGTATTTACGTCTGGAGCTGGAACGTCAGTATTAACGCCGATGATTGGAGCAATACGACGTACAAAGTTACGAGTTAAGCGTTCTAATTCGCGAGGATTTAAAGTTTTAGGATCAACTTTGATACCGCCTTTACCACCACCGTAAGGGATGTTAGCAATCGCGTTTTTAATAGTCATCCAAGCTGCCAATGCACGAACTTCGTTTTCATCGGAATCTGGATGGAAGCGAAGACCACCTTTAGCACTGCCGCGTAATGTGGAGTGTTGGCAACGATAGCCTTCGTATACGCGAACTTCACCATTGTCTAGTTGAAGAGGTACTGCTACCTTTAATTCGCGTTCTGGATGACGTAATACTTCGTAATCGCTACGAGAGTAGCCGAGTTTCTCAGCTGCTACGTCTAAAGTGTTTAGCATGTTTTCATATGGGTTGTAACCGCTCATAATTGCCTCCTGAATATCAGAGTAAATTTATTAATTGTGCTAAATTTTCACATACTTATGTATTCGACGTTGTATACATAATACCCTTTTCGTTTTTATAAATATATTCTATAGTTTTGAATCTTTAAAAGTAAGTAAAAATATAGATAAATGCTGTGATTTTACTCACTGCTATTAAAGGAGAAAAAATTTGCTTTAGCCTTCTGCGGCTAGTGTATAAAATTGCTCAGTTGTTTCGATTTAATGTATAAATTTGCTTTAGTAGTTTTGGCGTAGTGTATAAATTTCTTTTAGTTGACCGAGATTAGTATGTAAATTAAAAGCTTTCAAAAAAATAAGAGCCCTTATTCGGAGGAATAAGGACCCTTATGTGTGTAATGATTTAATTAATCGATTGATTAATGTTTTTCAGCAGCAGTGCTGTCTGTAGTTTGGCCATCGCCCCACCATACTAAACCTTCTTGAGTAGGTAGTACTTTTTTGTTGAATACAGGGACTTTGATGCCACGGCGTTTTTGATCTACGTAGTCAGCAAGTGCAGCAACTGCTTGTTTGTTAAGCAATACGATAGCTGTTATGTTAGTAAGAATAAGGAAAGCCATGAATAAATCGGCAGCATTCCATACAAGTTCAAGGGATGCAACGGAACCAATGTAAGCCATTGCTACTACACCAATACGGAAGAGGTTAAGATAAATCTTTTTATCTGTAAGGTGAGTAATGTTGATCTCGCCATAGTAGTAGTTACCAACTAGGGAACTGAAGGAGAACATAACGATGAACAATGCCATTGCATATGGAGCCCATGGACCAAGCTCTTGAGCTAAGTTATATTGTACCAATGCAACGCCTGTAAGACCTGTAGTTGTGTAATCGCCAATGATAAGAACGATGAACGCGGATGCTGTACAGATGATGAATGTTGTTAAGTATACGCCGAACGCTTGGATTAAACCTTGTTCAACTGGGTGGTTTGCAGTAGCTGTAGCCGCCGCGTTAGGAACGGAACCCTGACCAGCTTCGTTGGAGAATAGACCACGTTTGATACCAGTCATCATAACGGTGCCAAAGAGACCGCCACCAGCTGCATCAAGTGTGAAAGCGTTAGAGAAGATAGAATAGAATACATGCGGCAATTGTGTAATGTTAGTAATCATAACGTATAATGCTGTGCCGATGTAAGCAAATGCCATTACTGGAACGAGAATTTCTGCAACTTTTGCAACTGCGCTTAAGCCACCGAATACGATAACTAAGATTAAAGCAGCTACTACACCGCCAGTAATATGAGCAGGTACATCAAGAGTTACCAAGGATGCTGCTAATGTATTAGCTTGTACGGAGTTGTAAATCCAACCAAATGTAATAGTAATAAGTACGGCAAATAAAACGGAGAAACCAGGGCTGTTTAAGACCTTGTTTGATGTAGTATGCAGGGACCGCCATAGAAACCACCATTAGCTAGAGGTTTTTTGTAGATTTGAGCCAATGTACATTCTACGAAAGCCTGTGGAGGCGCCAAGAAGAGCGATAACCCACATCCAGAAGATAGCACCAGGGCCACCCTATTACTACGGCAATCGCGATACCTGCGATGTTACCAACACCTACACGAGATGCAGTCGTTACGCAGAATGCTTGGAATGAAGAAATATGATTTTTTTCGGTTTTTTTCACCTGCACTACTTGCAATGAGTCGAATCATTTCACCTAAGTATCGAATTTGTACGAATTTAGTTGTAAATGTGAAATAAAGACCTGCACCGATGAGGATGAAGATAATAAGATAATCCCACAAATATCCATTGATCATAGATATTGTAGCGTTTAACTGGGCTTGCATTGAGTATCAGTCCTTTCTCTAAATAAAGCCATATAAATCGCACGCCTTTAGAATAAATTATACAACGAACGTATGTAAAAAAGACATAGTATTATGACTAAAAGCTATGCTAATTCAGTACTAGGTTTCGTAAAAAAATTTTTATAAACTTAGGCAGGAAAAACTTTAAAAAGTTCAATTAACATGAGGGATTAAAAGTATATGAGAGAAATGCATAATACTGGATACAAAAAACAAAATCACAGCCCAAAGAGCTGTGATTTTATGTTTTTCGTATGTAGTTTTGTATTACTTCTGTGAATGGCCGAATTCTTGGGACTCTTCCATACCTTGTAATAGGGTTTGTTCTGAATGCTCCATGTGTAGTCTAGCTAACTTGCGAGCTTGAGTAGCATTATGAGAAGCGATAGCCTCTACGAGTTGACGATGTTCTTCCCAAGTTTTTCTAAGTCGACCAGGTTGGTTCATAGAGAAACTACGGAAGCGGTAGGTTTGTTCACGCAAGTTATGGACGATGTCCGCTAATCGTTCGTTACGAGATGCACGGTATAGCACTTCGTGGAACTCTACATCAGCAGCTACGACGGAATCCATGTTTTTATTTTCCATGTGGTCGCCGATTTCTACTAGCATTCGTTCTAATGTTTCGATTTCTTCTTCGGTGATGCGCTCTGCTGCGAGACCGGCAGCAAGTTCTTCAAGGGCTGATCGAATTTCAAATACTTGGGTAATATCTTTTAAAGAAATATTGGCAACGTAAGTACCACGACGAGGAATCATAACGACAAAGCCTTCTAGTTCTAATTTACGAATGGCTTCGCGAATCGGAGTGCGGCTCACGCCCAACTCTTCAGCGAGAGGGATTTCCATGAGACGTTCACCAGGCTTTAATATTCCATCTTGGATGGCTTGACGCAATGTTTCACTTACAACTTCTCTCAGTGGTTTATACGCATCGAGTCGTATAGGTTGTAAACGTTTTGTCATGGTAAGTCCTCCTGTGTACATGTTTTAGTAATGAGGGAGAGCCAATCGTGGCCAGCTGATTTAATTTCCTCTTGGAGCTGCAATGCCTCCATTGGTTTATTAAGTAATACTACCATCGTAGGACCGCTGCCAGTCATGATGGTTGGGTATCCACGGCTTGTAAAGAACTCTTTACAGATTACAAGTTCTTCGTGATCTGGGAATAATAGTTCTTCAAAGGTATTGGCGCTACTAGTGAAAGCAGATGCCAAGTCGTTGTTTTCAACGTGGTTTAATACGGTATCAATTGTTTTCTTAGTAGCTTCTGATTTGCCGTTAAAGCGACCATAAGCAGCTGCTGTAGAAACAGATACCTTTGGTTTAACGAGTAATAACCAGTGTGGTTCTGGCGATTGTTTATAGGTTAGTATTTCGCCGCGACCTGTGCCGCGTGCTGTACCACCTTGCAATAGAAATGGTACGTCAGAGCCGAGAGTGGCACCGATTTAACAGCTCCTCTTGAGTGAGGCGTAAGTCCCAGAAGCGATTGAGGCCTAATAGCATGGCTGCTGCATCTGCACTGCCACCGCCGAGGCCAGCTTGAATTGGAATGCGTTTTAATAAATGAATGGCAGCACCTGCCTTACAACCTGTATAGGCTTGTACTGCACGTAACGCTTTGAGCGATAAATTGTCTTCGTCGTAGGTTACCAGTTTTTGCATGTAGTCTGGCAACTCTGGAGCACCTCCAGAAAACACTACGGAATGGTGTTTAGCAAAATAAATAGAGTCACTAAGACGAATGGATTGGAAAATGGTATCGATGTCGTGGTAGCCGTCGTCACGCTTACCTGTAATAGCTAGACCAATGTTGATTTACTGCAACCGAGTTGCTCAAAACTTTTACTCATAATAGCCTCGTTCATAATGTACATAATATATGCAGTTTATATGTTTATTTTATACTGTTATAAAGTGATTGAAAATAACCATTAAGTGGTTTATGATGATTTTGTATACACATGTTGTTCAATTCTTAACAGTATTGTAAATAGCGTATAGTTTAGTTAGTTCATTATAGAATATTTATAGTGAAATGGCAATTTGGAGGGAGCTATGTTTGCCAAGTATAAAGATGTTGTGTATCAATGCCTTTATGGTAGTCGTTGGATGTGCCATATTTGGTGCCGGTATTGATGCTTTTGTATTGCCTCATAAACTAGTTAGTACTGGTATTAGTGGGGTCGGTTTGATTTTATATTATGTAACGGGCTTATCCGTGGGTTCTTGGAATATGATTTTAAATATTCCTATATTCTGGGCTGCTTGGAAATGGCTTGGTACGCGTGTCGTAGTAAAGACGCTATACGGGACACTCATGTTATCTTGGATGATTGATCTCTTTGATTTCCTGCAGTATGACATGATTATTAAGGATCCATTGCTGAGTTCCATGATGGCCGGTATTACGACTGGTGTAGGTCTTGGTATTGTCTACCGTGTAGGCGGTAATACAGGTGGTCTTGATCCCAATTGCTCTTATCGTTCGAAAATATTATGGCCTTCAAATGGGATCTATTAATAGTGCCATCAACTGTGCCATTCTATTAGCTGCTGTAGGCGTTGTCGGTCTTGAAGCAGTAGCGGTAACACTTATTAGTGTGTATGTATACACTATTATTACCAATAAGGTTGTTATCGGTTTCAACCAACGAAAGGTTGCTTTCATCATCACCTATCGTACCGATGATGTTTGCGAATGTATCATCAACAAGGTAGGTCGTGGCGCAACGATCATCGAAGGTGTTGGGGCCTATACTCGAACGCCAAAAAATATTGTTATGGTAGCGGTTAATCTGTTACAAGTTAACAAATTGAAAGAGGTTATTGAAGAAGCAGATCCAAATGTATTTATCTTGATTACCGATGCTCAAGAGGTTATTGGTCAAGGTTTTACTCGTCCTATTTTGCCAACTGAGGTAACCAATCAGTTGAAAGCACAAAGCACAATAGCTCAAGATGCTACTGCGGTTGTAACTGATAACAAATAAAATAGCTATAAGAAGAAAAATAACAAATATATATAATATTTTTCATTGAAATTGTTATTCTTTGTCATCTTATATTAATTATGTGTAAATATAATGTTTTTAATGAATGTTATATACATTTTGTAGATTACTTGTATCTGATTGTAAAAAAATATAAAATTAATAATTCGAGAGAGATTCTCTCATGATGAGGTTAGGAGGTTCCTATGGCTCACAAATTAGCAGGTACGCCTGTACAAGAACAAGATATTATTGATGTGCAAACCCTTGTGGATGCTTATTTTGATAATGCACCGGATATTACAGATCCGACACAATTAGTATCCTTTGGTACATCTGGCCATCGTGGTACATCCTTAAATGGTACTTTCACGGATTTACATGTAGCGGCTATTACGCAGGCTATCTGTGATGGCCGTGGCCAATTTGGCGCTACTGGTCCGCTCTTTGTGGGGCAAGATACATGCATTGTCTCAGCCTGCCCTAATAACTGTGCTAGAGGTGCTCGCTGGTAAATGGCGTGATGGCTATGGTTGATGCGGATATGGATTTCGTACCCACACCATCTGTGTCTCGCGCGATTATTCGCTATAATGAAAGCCACGATCATAAGGCGGATGGCATTGTGATTACACCGTCCCATAATCCTCCAGATAATGGTGGTATCAAGTATAATGCGACGAATGGTGGTCCTGCGGATACTCTTGTTACAAAGTGGATTGAAACTCGCGCTAATGAGTATGTGCGTGCATACTGTGAATTAGAAGGGTTCAAACGGATTAGTATCGATAATATTGAACCAGACCGACAAGTTCCATATGATTATAAAGGTTTATATGTTGAAGAATTATCTTCTATCATTAATATGGAAGCTATTCAATGTGCTAAACCGAAGGTTCTTGTAAACGCTCTTGGCGGTAGTGGTCTTGGTTACTGGCGCGCTATTAAAGAGCGTTATAATCTCAATATGGATATTATCAATGATGAGTACGATCCAACCTTTAGCTTTATGACGTATGACCATGATGGCAAGGTTCGCATGGATTGCTCCTCTGAATATGCCATGGCCGACGTTATCAAGCAAATCGGTAACTATGATTTGGCCGTAGGTAATGATCCTGACTATGACCGCTATGGTATCGTTGGTGCGGATGGTCTTACCTCTCCAAATGCATTCCTTGTAACTGCTGCGGATTATCTATTTACAACGCGTGGTTGGAAGGATAAAGGGGTAGGTAAAACCGTTGTTTGTACTACAATGATCGATAAATGGGCGGCCGTAAAAGATATTCCTGTTTATGAAGTACCTGTAGGTTTTAAATATTTCAGCTCTTTATTATTTGATGGCGAAATTGGAATCGGTGGCGAAGAATCTGCTGGTGCATCATTCCTCAAAAAAGACGGAACCGTATGGACTACCGATAAAGATGGTATGGTAATGGCTCTATTGGCCATGGAAATGTACGCTGTAATGGGCGCTACTGTAGATAGACTGTATAACAATATTGTCGAAGGTTGTGGAGACCCTCGTTTTGGTCGTATTGATGCGGCTTGTACGAAGGCAGCTAAGGCTAAGTTGAAACAGTTAAATGCAAGCTCTATTACGGCTACAGAGGTCGATGGAGATGCTATTACGAATGTACGCACTACGTCCTTGTACAAGGATATGCCTATTGATGGTGTTCGTGTAGAAACCGAAACCGGTTGGTTTGTGGCTCGTCCTTCTGGCACGGAAGACTTATATAAAATTTATGGTGAAAGCTATAAAGGGGATAAAGGTCTTATCGCACTCTTAACGGCGGGTGAAGAAATTGTTACAGCCGCATTGTCTGACGAAGTGTAACCTCATAAAGATTTCACCGTCTAAAAGTAATAAATGTGATATAATATATTAATATAGTTTATTGAATACCCTATATTGGCTATATAGTTTGTAGTGCTTAGAAAAGGTGATGTTATGAAATTAGTTGTTACCGTTGTCGGCGTTGACCGCGTTGGTATCATAGCTGGGGTCAGTACAGTACTTGCTGACCACGGTGTAAATATTATGTCTATTAATCAAACCATTCTTGATGGCGTTTTCAATATGATTATGATGTGTGAAACAAAGTCTGAAGATATGAAAAATCTTACATCTATCCAAGAGGCTTTGAATGCACAAGGTAAAGAACTTGGTGTTGAAATCCGTGCACAGCATGCAGATATTTTCTTGAGCATGCACCGTGTAGGATAGGAGGCACTATGTTATCTATCGACAATATTTTGGAAACGAATCAGATGATTCACGATAACAAGCTTGATGTTCGTACCATTACGATGGGGATTAGCTTGTTAGAATGCGCATCTAGCTCTGGTAAAGAGCTATGTGATCGCATTTATGATCGCATTACAAAAGAAGCAGAACACCTTGTATCTACAGGTGAAGATATTGAGCGCGAGTTCGGTATTCCTATCATAAACAAGCGTATTTCTGTAACGCCAATTTCTCTAGTGGCTGGTGGTAGTGATTTAACATCTTATGTACCTGTAGCAGAAGCTATGGATCGCGCTGCAAAGGCCGTAGGGGTTAACTTTATCGGCGGGTTCTCTGCCCTTGTAACAAAGGGAGCTACACGAGCTGACCGCATTTTGATTGACTCTATTCCTGAAGCATTGGCAACTACGGATATCGTATGTAGCTCTGTTGCAGTAGGTTCAACTAAAACTGGTATCAACATGGATGCAGTGCGCGACATGGGTATCATCGTTAAGAAAACTGCTGAGCTAACAAAGGATAATGATGCTCTTGGCTGTGCCAAGCTAGTTATTTTCTGTAATCCTGTTGAGGATAATCCATTTATGGCGGGTGCCTTCTTCGGTGTCACTGAAGGGGATAGCGCCATTTCTGTAGGCGTATCTGGCCCAGGTGTTGTTAAACATGCCCTTGAATCCGTTCGTGGTCAATCCTTTGACGTTGTAGCAGAAACTATTAAACGTACTGCTTTCAAAATTACTCGTGTAGGCCAATTGGTAGCACAAGAGGCATCTCGCCGTCTTGGTAAACCGTTTGGTATTATCGATTTATCTTTGGCTCCAACGCCAGCTGTAGGTGACTCGGTAGCTCATGTTCTTGAAGAAATGGGCTTGTCCTCTTGTGGTTGTCACGGTACTACGGCAGCACTTGCATTATTGAATGATGCAGTGAAAAAAGGCGGCCTTATGGCATCCTCTCACGTTGGTGGTCTCAGTGGTGCATTTATCCCTGTATCTGAAGATGCGGGCATGATTGATGCCGTATCTTGTGGCAGTTTAACACTTGATAAATTAGAGGCTATGACATGTGTATGTTCTGTAGGCCTTGATATGATCGCTATTCCTGGCGATACAACGGCTGATACAATTTCTGCCATTATTGCAGATGAATCAGCTATCGGTATGATTAATAATAAGACAACTGCAGTTCGGGTAATTCCTGTACCAGGAAAAACTGTTGGAGAGGTTGTTGAGTTTGGTGGGCTATTAGGTTATGCCCCAATTATTGAAGTGAGTCCGTATAGTGCAGCTGAGTTCATCGCTCGCGGTGGTCGTATTCCTGCACCTATTCGTAGCTTAACGAACTAATCTCGTTTTTCAACCTAGTTGTTGGAGGTATCTTATGAGTGATTATGTGCTCGATTATGTATGGGCCTTTGCTCTAGCGCTCATCATAACCTTTGCACTAACCCCTTTGGTAAAACGCTTTGCCGTTGCTGTAGGGGCAATAGATAAACCTGATGCCCGAAAGGTGCATCATGGTGCTATTCCACGACTTGGTGGGTTAGCAATCTTTCTCGGTTATGTAGGATCGGTCCTCTTTAATGGATCTATTCCGCATGATCATAAACTATTTGGCTTTGTACTTGGTACTGTTATTCTAGTGCTTGTAGGCATTTGGGATGATATTAAACAGATTGAGCCAAAAACTAAGTTAATGGGCCAAATCATAGCAGCCGCTATTTTGGTAGCTTATGATATTCGTGTAGATTTCATCAACCTTCCTTGGGGTGGTGTAGTATACCTTAAATATTGGGCTGCTCCATTGACTATTTTCTGGATCGTAGGATTTACGAATATCGTAAACCTCATCGATGGCCTTGATGGGTTGGCAGCAGGGATCTCCTTCATTGCTTGTATTGCTGTTTGCGCTATGACGTTACAACTTGGCCAAACTGACTTAGCATGTATATCTCTTGCACTTGCAGGTGCAACAGTAGGGTTCTTGCGGTATAACTTTAACCCAGCGAAAATTTTTATGGGTGATACGGGTTCTATGCTCCTCGGTTATACCTTGGCGGCTATTTCTGTTATGGGTGCCGTTAAAACGGCCGCTACCATTGCATTAGTAGTGCCAGCTATCGTATTAGGTCTACCAATTCTCGATACATTATTTGCTATTGTACGCCGTAAAATTAGCGGTCGTCCAATTTTCAAACCTGATAAAGGCCATGTGCATCATCGTTTATTAGCGCAAGGTTTAACTCAAAAGCAAGCTGTACTGATGATGTATGCTGTAACAGCTCTTTTCGGTGGCGTATCCGTCATCGTAGCTGAGGTCAATGCATGGATTGGCATCGCATTGGTACTCGTTATTTTCTTAGGTAGTATTTTTGTGGCTCGTCGTCTTGGGGTTATTACTCATAGTGATGCGGCTGGACATCCACTACCGCGTCCTACAATTGAACGCAGCGATTCAGATGAAACTATTTCCTTTGATCGTGAAGAATTGGCAAAAGCTTTAGAGGAATCAGAGGGTTCCCATAAGGAATAACCATATGTGGGGCGCTTGGCGCCCCATTTTTTCTATCCTACTATGTTGGAGGCAACTATGTTAAAAGTTATGACAATCTTTGGTACAAGACCTGAGGCTATCAAGATGGCTCCTCTTGTGAAAGCATTAGAAGCAGCACCAGATATGGAACCGATTGTAACCGTTACGGCGCAACATCGCGATATGCTCGACCAAGTACTAAACTTGTTTAATATTACCCCAGATTATGACTTAAATATTATGAGTCAAGGCCAAACCTTGTACGATGTGACAAATCGTGCCTTGCTAGGCCTTAAGGATGTACTAGAAGAAGCAAAAACCTGATGTAGTACTCGTTCATGGTGATACTACAACTACCTTTGCAGGTGCTTTGGCATCTTTCTATCAAGAGATTCCTGTTGGACATGTAGAAGCGGGCCTTCGTACCGGTGATATTTACTCTCCGTTCCCAGAAGAAATGAATCGTAAATTGACTGGTTCTATCGCGACCTATCATTTTGCACCGACTTCTAGCTCTGAAAGCAATCTTAAAAAAGAAAATATCAAATACAGATCATCTATATGTAACAGGCAATACTGTTATAGATGCCCTTGATACAACGGTACAAGATAATTATGTATTTGACGATGCGGCTATTAATGGCCTAGATCCTGAAAAAAACGCACAGTTCTTGTTACCACACATCGCCGCGAAAAACTTGGGTGAGCCAATGCGCCACGTATATCAAGCTATTCGCGATTTAATTAATGAATTTGAAGATATTCAAGTTGTGTTCCCTGTACATAAGAATCCTAAGGTTCGCCAAGTGGTGCAAGAAGAACTCGGTTCTGTAGAACGTGTTACCTTAATCGATCCACTTGATTATGAACCATTTGCGAACTTAATGGCTAAATCTTATTTGATTCTTACTGATTCTGGTGGGATTCAAGAGGAAGCGCCAGCCCTTGGTAAACCGGTTCTCGTATTGCGCGATACAACAGAACGCCCTGAAGCTGTTGAAGCTGGTACGGTTCGCCTTGTCGGTACTGATAAAGATGCAGTACATGCAGCGGCTTATGAATTGTTGAGCGATACAGCAGCTTATAAATTGATGTCTAACTCCGTTAACCCTTACGGTGACGGCAAAGCATCTGAACGCATCATCCAAGCGTTGCGCCATGAGTTCTTAGGGCGATCCTAATCGTCCTGAACGATTTGGTAAATAATATGGATAAGGATCTTGTGAAAGCCCTCGCTATGGCAACATCGGCGGGGGTCACACTGGTCTCCTGTATAGGCGGCTTTATTTGGCTAGGGATATAAACTAGATGGATGGCTTCAAACGGAGCCACTCTGTATGGTTATATTTGGCCTTATTGGAGCTATAACAGGTTTTTTTATATGTTATACAAACAAGTTAAGTAGTGAGGTATATATGAATCAATATGTAAAAATTCATAGTGCGTGTGCTGCTGACTTGTTTTTTTTATTGCCTTTTTAGGCGGTATAATACAAGTTTTATGTGGCCTAGAACAGTATCTATGGGGATGGTTTTGGGGGATTTTTATAATGGTACTCTACTTGCTAAGTTTAGCTTTGCATGGTCAATCCATTGTATCCGGGGATCCTTACAAAGCCGTTCGTAAAGCTCGTAGACAGATGATATGGCGTCTTATGTTAGTAGGTTCATTAGTAGTCTTAGGATTAAAGATTCCCGGTATAGAGGCTATTAGCATGTTTGTTGGTGTGGCACTTATTCAGCCCGCATTATATGTTGTTTACTGGTGGCTTAGTCGACATTTCTAATCTAATGATGTGTTAAATTATAGATATATTCCAATAATGCATTATACACAATACATTTATGAGTAATTAGAATTGTTTACCTTTCAACTGTTGATTATATATCTATAACGATGTATGATGATACATATATATTATATTTATATTTATTGTAAATATATTAGTTCTTTATTATGTCTATGGAAGGGGTTGAGAACGTGGAATTACATGCGGGACACCATGAAGTCGTGCAGTGGTTAGGGTTGACATTTAATTTGGATACTTTAATTGCTACATGGGTTACTATGGCTATTGTAATACTGATAACAGTACTAGCCACCCGGGGACGAAAATTGGTGCCTGTAGGCTTGCAAAATATAGTTGAATCTATATTGGAAGGCTTAGAGGGGCAATTAGCTCCGAACTTAGGTCGTCATTGGCCGATGGTGAGTTCCTTGTTATTTACGTTTTTCTTATTTATTTTTGTAGGAAACGAACTGGGCTTAATGCCAACGTTTAAGGCTTTAACATCACCAACATCCGATATTAATACTACAATTGCGTTAGCTCTATGTAGCACATTAGTGGTATGGGTTATGGGGATTAAAGTTAAAGGCTTATCCTATTTCAATCATTTTGTACAACCATATAAGGCTTTGTTAATCCTTAATATCTTTGAAGAAATTGCAAAACCAGTTACACTTGCTTTCCGTCTATTCGGCAATATCGTAGCTGGTGAAATTCTCTTAGAAGTATTGTACAATTTGCCTTGGTTTGTGCCGGTACCATGGATATGGATTGCTTTTAGTTTGTTTATCGGCATTATTCAAGCCTTTATTTTTACCGTTCTTACTGCTTCCTACTTGGGGATGGCTCTTAGTGAGGAACATTAATTTTTTACGGAGGATATATTATGGAAGCTCAAGGTTTATTCGCATTAGCAGCAGCAATCGCAGTAGGTTGTGGTGCCATTGGTGCAGGTATCGGTGACGGTCTTGTATCTAGCAAAGTAATTGAAGGTATTACGCGTCAACCTGAATTGCGTGGTCAATTGATGTCTACTATGTTCGTAGCGATTGGTTTGATCGAAGCGATGCCTATCATCGGTGTAGTAGTAGCATTTATTTTGTTATTCAGATAATAACGAGGAGGAATAACCTTGGTTGACTTAAGCCTTGGAACGATTCTTGCTCAAATGTTGAACTTTTTTATATTAGTTTGGCTATTAGCTCGTTTTGCATATAAACCATTATTGGCTATGATGACAGAACGTAAAGAACGAATTGCTAAAGACTTAGAAGCTGCAGAAAAAGCTCGTGTAGAGGCAGAGGGCTTTAAAGCTGATTATGCTGCTCAAATTGCTAAAGCACGTCAAGAAGCACAACAAATTGTTGAAAAAGCAGTTCAAGAAGCAGAACATACAACACGCGAACAATTAGCGACAGCACGTGAACAAATTGAACAAGAAAAAAATCGTGCTCGTCAAGATATCGCTATTGAACGCGATCGCGCTATGAACAGCTTGCGCAATGAAGTTGTTTCCTTATCTGTAGCTATGGCTGGTAAAGTTGTTGCTAAAGATATGAACAGCGAAACTAATACAAAATTGATCGAAGACGCTATTCGTCAACTTGATAGTAAAACGATAGGGTTGTGATACGATGAGCATAGAAATTGTAGCAGATAAATATGGTTCGGCTATGTTTGAATTAGCTCAAGAACAAAATAATTTGGAACTCATGGAGGAGCAATTAGGCTATGTAGCTTCCGTTATGGCAGAACAGCCTGAACTTCGTTCATTCCTTGAAAATCCAATCGTTACTGAAGATGCGAAGATTAAACTTGTTGGTAGAATCTTTGAATCTAGTATCGACAAAGTGGCTCTACACTTTATCTATGTGATGATTAAACGTGGACGTCATCGTTATATAGCGGAAGCTATTGCAGCGTTTATTCAAAAATCACGTGAAGCTCGTGGTATTTTGGAAGCTACTGTAACTGTGGCAGAACCAATCACAGCTGATGTAGAAGCATCTGTACAAGCTAAACTAAGAGAGGTTACAGGAAAAGATGTCATCTTATCCGTGCGTCAAGATCCATCCATTATGGGTGGTATTATTATCCAAGTAGGGGATAAACGCATTGATGGCTCTGTAGCTCGCCGTTTAGAAGAATTAGAAAAATCTTTATTAAGAACGAACTCTATTAGATAGGGGTGAATGGGTATATATGAAAATGAAGCCTGAAGAAATCACTGCTATAATCAAACAGCAGATTCAGGACTATGATGTTGACCTCAATGTCGATGACGTGGGTACTGTTCTCGACGTAGGGGATGGCATCGCCCATATTTATGGTCTTGAAAGAGCCATGGCAGGTGAGTTGTTAGAATTGCCTCACGGCGTATATGGCTTGGTTTTGAACTTAGAATTAGATAATGTTGGTGCCGTACTATTAGGTGATGACTTCTTGATTAAAGAAGGCGACCAAGTACGCCGTACTGGCAAAATTATGGACGTTCCTGCAGGGGATGCCTTGATTGGCCGCGTAGTAAACCCTCTTGGGCAACCTCTTGATGGTAAGGGTGCTATCCAAGCTACTGAACGCCGTCCTGTGGAACATCCAGCACCTGGTATTGCGGATCGTCAATCTGTAAATGAACCTTTACAAACAGGTCTTAAAGCGATTGATGCGATGGTACCAATTGGCCGTGGTCAACGTGAACTTATCATTGGTGACCGTGGTACTGGTAAAACTGCGATTGCATTAGATACTATTTTGAACCAAAAAGGCAAAGATGTTATTTGTATTTATGTAGCCATTGGTCAAAAAGAATCTACTGTTGCTCGTGTAGTACAAAAGCTTGAAGAAGCAGGTGCTATGGAGTATACAATCGTAGTATCTGCTAGTGCATCTACTGGTGCACCTCTTCAATATATCGCTCCTTACGCTGGTGTTGCCATGGGTGAATACTTCATGTACCAAGGCAAACACGTATTATGCGTATATGATGACTTAACAAAACAAGCGGCTGCATACCGTGCTATGTCCCTATTGTTACGCCGTCCACCAGGGCGTGAAGCGTATCCAGGCGACGTATTCTACTTACACAGCCGTCTATTAGAGCGCGCTGCGAAACTTTCACCTGAACTTGGTGGCGGTTCCATTACAGCGTTGCCTATTATCGAAACGCAAGCGGGTGACGTATCTGCATACATCCCAACAAACGTAATTTCCATCACGGATGGTCAAATTTTCTTGGGTACAGATATGTTCTACTCTGGTATTCGTCCAGCTGTTGACGTAGGCTTGTCCGTATCCCGTGTAGGTGGTAGTGCGCAAACTAAAGCGATGAAACAAGTAGCGGGCCAATTGCGTTTGGACCTTGCTCAATATCGTGAGTTGGCTGCCTTTGCTCAGTTCGGTTCCGACCTTGATGCGGCTACACGTGCTCAACTTGATCGTGGTCAACGTTTAACTGAAATGTTGAAACAAGGCCAATATGAGCCAATGAGCGTAGCTGAAATGGTTATTAACCTCTATGCTGGTACAAAAGGCTATTTAGCAGACATTCAAGTTGAGGATGTATTGGCATTCGAAGCGGAATTGTTGCGTTATGTGAAAGCTAACTATCCTGAAATTATCACAAATATTGAAACGTCCAAGAAAATCGAGGACGAAACTGAAAATCTATTGAAACAAGCAATCCCAGAATGTGTAGAAGCATTTGGTTCTACTCATACATTAGTGTCTCGTAAGGAGGCGTAATGTATGGCTAGTGCACAAGATTTGCGAAAACGCATAAAAAAAGTGTTACCAATACGCAACAAATTACTAAAGCGATGAAGATGGTAGCCTCTGCTCGTCTTCGTAGGGCACAAACAAAAAGCGGAAGCTACGCGTCCTTACGCAGAAAAAGATTGGGCAAATCTTGCGTCATATGTCTAATAGTGATTTAGAAGGCTTTGAAAGTCCTCTTTTAGATGTTCGACCTGTTGAACGTACTTGCTATATTGTAGTTGGTGCGGATAAAGGGTCTTGCTGGGGCATTCTCGTCTAATGTACTTAAGTTTGCTATGGAAGAATTAAAAGGCAAAGATCCTAGTACATACCGTGTAATTACGGCGGGTAGAAAAACCTAGAGACAGTATGAAATCCAGAGGTATTCATATCGATAAGTCTTATGCGGGCTTCTCCGATAAACCTTCCTATGAACATGCTCGTGCCATCATGCATGAAGCACTTTCATTATACGAACGTCATGAAGTTGACGAAGTCATCATGATCTATACACGTTTTGTAAATTCTATGACGCAAATTGCACAGGCTGAGCGCTTGTTGCCGATAGAGCAACCACAAGATGAGGTAAAAGGGCAGGAGTATGATTTCATGCCATCTGCTGTATCTGTCTTGGAGGCGTTGCTACCAAAATATTTAGAAATTACTGTTTATAATGGATTGTTGCAATCTGCAGCTAGTGAATTAGGTGCTCGTATGACTGCCATGACATCTGCTACAGATAATGCAGGGGAACTCATTGAGTCCTTAGGCCTTGAATACAATAAGTTGCGTCAATCTAGTATTACAAACGAAATTTCTGAAATCGTTGGTGGCGCTAATGCCTTGCAATAAATAAGGAGACATCTGTCGATGAGTAATAATATTGGTAAAGTTGTGCAGGTCATCGGCCCAGTTGTAGACGTGCGCTTCGATGCTGGTCATTTGCCAGCCATCTACAACGCCATCCACATCTACCATGACCATAAAGCACACGATAGACAAAAAATCGTAGTAGAGGTTATGCAACATTTAGGTGACGACACAGTTCGTTGCGTTGCGATGAGCTCTACTGATGGTATGACACGTAATATGGAAGCGGAAGATACTGGCAATCCTATTTCCGTCCCTGTAGGGGAAGGCGTGTTGGGCCGTATCTTTAACGTACTTGGTGAAACTGTAGACCATGATCCAGCTCCAGTTGCAGCTGATGAAAAATGGCCGATTCACCGTCCAGCACCTAAATTTGATGACCTTTCTCCAGATACACAAATCCTGGAAACAGGTATTAAGGTCGTTGACCTTATTGCTCCATACGTAAAAGGTGGTAAAATCGGTCTTTTCGGTGGTGCCGGTGTAGGTAAAACCGTATTGATCATGGAATTGATTCACAATGTCGCTACAGAGCACGGTGGTTACTCCGTATTCTCCGGTGTAGGCGAACGGACTCGTGAAGGTAATGACTTGTGGAATGAAATGAAAGAGTCCGGCGTTATCAACAAAACAGCCCTCGTATATGGCCAAATGAATGAGCCACCAGGGGCTCGTATGCGCGTAGGTCTTACAGGCCTTACAATGGCTGAATACTTCCGTGATGTGAAGAAACAAGACGTGCTCTTGTTCATCGATAACATTTTCCGCTTTATCCAAGCGGGCTCTGAAGTATCTGCCCTCTTAGGTCGTATGCCATCCGCCGTAGGTTACCAACCTACATTGGCTAATGACGTAGGGGCATTACAAGAACGTATTACATCTACAAAAAGAAGGTTCTATTACTTCTGTACAAGCTGTATACGTACCTGCCGATGACTTAACTGACCCTGCTCCAGCGGCGACATTCGCTCACTTGGATGCGACAACAGTATTGTCTCGTTCCATTGCGGAACTTGGTATCTATCCAGCGGTGGATCCGTTAGATTCTACAAGCCGTATTTTGGACCCACATGTACTTGGTGAAGAACACTACGCTGTAGCGCGTGGCGTGCAAGAAGTATTGCAAAAATATAAAGATCTTCAAGATATTATCGCAATCCTTGGTATGGAAGAATTGTCTGACGAAGATAAATTGACTGTATCTCGTGCGCGTAAGATTCAACGTTTCTTGAGTCAACCGTTCTTCGTAGCTGAAGTATTTACAGGTTCTCCTGGTAAATACGTACCATTGTCCGAAAACATTGAGAGGCTTTTAGAGAAATCTTAGATGGTAAACATGATGAATTTGCCTGAAGGCGCATTCTACATGGTTGGTACCATCGATGAAGCCGTTCAAAAAGCAAAGGAAATGCAAGAGAAGGGGGAATAATCCATGGCGGAACCTATGACCCTACAAATAATTACACCTGATGCAGTCGTATTCGAAGGTCAGTCTACTTTTTTCGTAGGTAAGGCTATCGATGGTGCTTTTGGTATCTTGCCAAATCATGCACCTATGATTATTGCATTAGACTTAGCGCCTTTACGCATTGATCAACCAGATGGAACATCTCGTGAACTTGCTGTATTTGGTGGCTTTCTGTGAAATCGAACATAATAAGGTGAGTATTGTAACACCAGATTGCCAAGATCCAGAATCTATTGATGTGGAACGTGCTCAGCGTGCTAAAGAGCGTGCTGAAGGCCGTTTGGCTAATCCTACACCTGATATTGATGTAGAGCGAGCAGAAGCGGCATTGCAACGTGCCTTGTTGCGTTTGCATGTAACTAAACAACTATAAGACAAAAGGCTAGCCGAGGGGCTAGCCTTTTCTTGTACGTATTTTACGTGTTAGTGCGTATTTAGGTGTTATTAAATTATTTGTTCATTATAATACGCTAACGCCTTTTAAGGAGTACGCTGTATTTCTAGGTTGTTCTACTTGGAAATCAAGTACAACTGGTGTTTCAGAGTTAATACCAGGTGCTTGGTAACGGTCACGGTCTGTTGGAATGCGTTTGTATGGCAGTTTATCAAGTAATACGGTCATAACTTTGTTCCAAACAGCCTTATGTGTTGGCATAGTCAAAGAATCATCAGTTTGGTTGAAGCCTGTACGAACAGTGTGAACAACTTTGTCGTTTACATCGTAGTAGTACAATAATGCATTCACTTTTGCAGTAATGTAGATTTCACGATCTTCATCGTTATATGCATATGGACTATTAATACCATTAACTTGTACATAGATATCTTGTAATGGTACTGGCATAATAACAATTTCAGAATTTTGTGCCGCTGCAATTTGAGCAAGGTCAACAGCTCTGATTTGTGCAGTTGGTGTATTAGTACTTACAATAGCCGTATCATAATACGGATATTTAAGCGTATTAGACAAGCGATCTGTCATATAATGACCAAATTGTGCTGTATTTTCATTGCGTAATTTAGCAGGTACAACAATCGTTACTTTACGGCTAGGAAAGTTCTCTAAATGGCCATCATAATTAGCGTTAGATGGATTAATAGTTGCCTTTTCTAGAGTGACAGAAATTGGTGTAGATACAGGTGTATTTGCCACCTTTGTAGTAGGCTGAGTATTGGTTTCGATATTTACGATAGGTGCAGCACTATTTTGGTTGGCTGGTATAGAACTAATTACGACAGGTTTAGCTCCGTTAGAAGTCAATTGACTCATATCAATTGTAGCAGCATTAGCTGTTGCTAATGTAGATGCAAATAGTACACCTAGTACTGCAAATAGGGGACGTTTACAGAGTCCGAAGTTACGAAACATAATTCCTCCTCTTAATAAAACTCTTTTAAAATCACAATTTAAAATTACAAACAAAACAACTGGTACTATTATATCACATATACAAAAAAAAAGAAGCAAGCAGTATGCTTGCTCCTTTGGTCTGGTGGACGATGACAGGATCGAACTGCCGACATCCTGCTTGTAAGGCAGGCGCTCTCCCAGCTGAGCTAATCGTCCATGTGGTGACCCGTCCGGGAATCGAACCCGGGATACCGCCGTGAAAGGGCGGTGTCTTAACCGCTTGACCAACGGGCCAGAATGGCTCCTCGAGTAGGACTCGAACCTACGACCGATCGGTTAACAGCCGATTGCTCTACCGACTGAGCTATCGAGGAATGGTACGATTGTTATTATATGTTAGATTAATTATAAAAAGCAAGCCTTTTTTTAAAAATTACTATAAAAATAGACCTCGTTAAGTATGACTAAAAACACATAACTTTATACGTAAAATTAGTTATTAAAAATATTGATAAGAAAGTCACTAAAATTAATAAAGTCTATAGAGTTTGAAAAACACAGTTAGTTACTGTATTTGCAAGGGCTTAAATGACAGAATATTAATGAGAGTTAGCAATATAAGTATATTGAAGATAATCGGTATACATATGCATTGTAGAAAAGTTTAAAAAGGTTTATTTGAAAAAGTAGTATCAGTTAATAAAAAAAGTGTATTTATCTTATTAGATATAGTCTAGGTTTGTGGTTAATTATAAACTAAATCTATATATTAGAAAGTCTCTATAGAAAAGGGGCATGAAAAATAAGATTAATGTATGATAAACTATGACTTTTTGTCACATTATGAAAGAGTTTTCATCATTATAAAACATGGTATATATAGTCTATTGAAATACCGAAATATATACAAGAATATTCGTGAAAACAATTCTCAGAAAGCTAAAAAGCATTGAGAAAACTGTATAGTTGAGGCGTTGAAAGGCTGTATATTGTGTGTTACGATTGATGCATAGAGTAAATCTCAATGTGTATGAGTTTTACATATCTTATACGCTTGAGAATTAAAAGTTATCTCACGGTATTAGAATTAATATTCAATTTTTCCTGAGGAGGGATTATCTTGCGCGAGATCCAAGTATCTGAAATTACAAAAACTATCCGTCAATTATGTATGGATGCAGCTTACCACTTGCCAAAAGACATCTATGAAGGCTTGAAAAAAGGTCGTGAAACAGAAGAGTCTCCAGTAGGTCGTATCGTTCTTGATCAACTCATCGAAAACGCTGAAATCGCTGATGCTGAAGATCGTCCATACTGCCAAGATACTGGTATGACAATGGTATTCTTAAAAGTAGGTCAAGACGTTCATTTCGTTGGTGGCGACCTTACTGAAGCTATCAATGAAGGCGTTGCAGCTGGTTACGTCGAAGGTTACCTTCGTAAATCCGTTGTAGGTGAGCCATTGTTCAACCGTAAGAACACTCAAAACAACACTCCAGCTATTATCTACACTGATATCGTTCCTGGCGATAAAGTAGATATCCAAGTAGAGCTTAAAGGTTTCGGTTCCGAAAATAAATCTGGCGTAGCTATGCTTGTTCCTGCTGACGGCGTTGAAGGCGTTAAAAATGCAGTTCTTGAAATCGTTAAAAAAGCTGGCCCTAACCCATGCCCTCCAATCGTACTTGGCGTAGGTATCGGTGGCACTATGGACCAAGCAGCAGTTATGTCCAAAAAAGCTTTGCTTCGCGATATTAGCACACCTCATAAAGATGCTGACTATGCAAAATTAGAAGAAGAAATCATGGAAATGGTTAACAAAACTGGTATCGGTCCACAATTGGGCGGCACTACAACTTGTCTTGGTGTAAACATCGAGTGGGGTGCAACTCATATCGCTGGTCTTCCTGTTGCAGTTACTATCATGTGCCATGCAGCTCGTCATGCTCACGCAGAACTTTAATCGATAGGAGGTAACATTACAATGGCTGAAACAATTCGCATTAACACTGAAGAATATAATGAAGAGTTTTCCCGTAAATTAAAAGTTGGTGATAGCGTTCTTATCACTGGCAAAATTTACTCCGCTCGTGACGCTGCTCATAAAGTTATGACTGAAGCTTTAGCACGTGGCGAAAAATTACCAATCGATTGGACTAACAAATTCGTTTACTACCTTGGCCCAACACCTGCAAAAACCTGGTGATCCAATTGGTTCCGCTGGTCCTACAACTTCTGGTCGTATGGACGCTTACACACCAACAATGCTTGATCAAGGTATCAAAGGCATGATCGGTAAAGGTTCCCGTAAACCAGCAGTAGTTGAATCCATGAAGAAAAAAATGGTTGCACATACTTCGCAGCAGTTGGTGGCGCTGCAGCATTGATTGCAAAATCCATCAAAAAATACGAAGTACTTGCTTATGGTGAACTTGGTCCAGAAGCTTTGGCTGAATTGACAGTTGAAGACTTCCCTTGCATCGTAGTTGGCGATACTGAAGGTAACAACTTCTACGAAGAAGGCCAAAAACCTTACAGAAAAATCTAATATCACCGCTGAGTGATTAAAAGAGGCTTGCATATGCAAGCCTCTTTTTGTTATTGTCTTTAGACTGGTTCGCGACGTAGTCGCGAATCATAAAACCACCCGCTATGCGGGTGCGGCAACGAAAGTTATACAAAAAAATCACCTTGCTTAAGTATAATGTAGGTGTTCAAGCCGCATTATGTACAAAAGAAAGGTGATTTTATATGGCAACAAAGACACAGAGCCTTGCGCACACAAAATGGTTATGCAAATACCACATAGTATTTACACCTAAGTATAGACGTAAAGTTATATATAATCAATATAGAAATAGTTTACGTGAAATACTGAGACGTTTATGTGAATATAAGGGCGTCAAGATTATAGAGGGGGAGCTTATGGCAGATCATGTGCATATGCTAGTGTTAATTCCACCTAAAATATCAGTTTCATCTTTTATGGGATATCTAAAGGGTAAAAGTGCGCTAATGATGTTCGATAAACACGCAAACTTAAAGTATAAATTTGGAAATAGACACTTTTGGTCCGAGGGATATTATGTAAGTACGGTAGGATTAAATGAAGCTACCGTAAAAAAATATATACGTGAGCAAGAGTTACATGACCAAATGAAAGATAAACTTAGTGTAAAAGAATATGAGGACCCTTTTAAGGGTAGCAAGTAATACATATCCCCTTTAAGGGGACCGTTACGAGTCAATGGCTATGCGGCTTGAACGTAGTGAAAGCCAGCGCCTTTAGACGCTGGCCTAGTACTATGGGCTTATAGCCCGTGAGCAAACCACCCGTTTTACGGGTGGTTCTGATTGTCTTCATTCTTTAATAGTATGATAATAGTATAAGGATATACTTTTACAGTTTATAAGTTAATATCATGAGATGTTCACTACCTATGTGTAGAGCAAAGTCTACCGATTTTGTCTATTTTATGATAATATACATATAGATTTTATACATTCAAAGTGAGTGAGGCGATAACATGACTTCTGTAGAAACTATTCGTCAGTCAGTTCGCACAGCGATGGCTGAATTACTTGATTTGGCAAAGGTTCGAGAAGGTCAACTATTCGTTGTGGGCTGCTCCACTAGCGAAATTGTAGGTAAAAAAATCGGCACTGATTCCCATCTAGATGTGGCTCAGGTCGTATTTGATGAAATATATACAGCTGTTAAGGCGAGAGGCCTTAATTTGGCTGTTCAATGCTGTGAACATATTAATCGTGCTCTCGTTATGGAGCGTAGTGCAATGACTTGGGAGGAAGAGGTAAATGTAGTACCTCAACGTCATGCAGGTGGCGCTATGGCAGTAACTGCATATGAACGTTTTGATGATCCTGTAATGGTTGAATTTATTCAAGCTGATGCAGGCATCGATATTGGGGATACTTTCATAGGTATGCACATGAAACATGTTACAGTACCAGTACGTCTTAGTTTAAAGGAAATTGGGGAAGCCCATGTAACTGCTTGTCGTGTTCGCCCAAAGAGCATCGGCGGGGAACGTGCTGCATATAATGAAGCGTTGATGTAGGGGGATAGTATGTCAAACGTAATACCATATTTTGTATTGGCCATTGTAGCATTGGGCTTCTTTGCTATTTGCTACGCCGTTTTTAGTCGCGGTGATGGTGAAAGTCAATCAAAGCCTAAGACGCATGGAAATTCACATGTAGATAATAATGTTGAAGCGAAGAACGATAGTCCAACTGCAACGGAATCTAAGCATGGTGATGTCACGATAACGCATGCAGGTGGTACTAATGTATATACTGCAGCGATTGTTGATTCCTCTGAAGGTCAATCTGGCAAAGTTTTACAGGATAAATCTGCAGAGGTTTTACATGATGAACCTGCAGAGGTTTTAGTTGATTCTACAGATACATCTTTCAATCGAAGAGATGGTAAGAATACACATGTAGAAATACATCTACCGGCTACTCCTTAGCCTTAGGTGATCACAATGATGCTGTAACAAGTACTAAGTCTAGTGATGATGAAAGTAGTAACTCTCAATCTACAAAGACTGAGCCTGCATCTGATGATACAAAAGGTGAATTTTTACATGATGAATCTACGGTCGTTGAAAATGAGAACGTGGTAACTCCTTCTGTTTCAGATGAAACTATTGTGATGACTGCTGTTTCCGATATCAAGCATTCTAATGGCAATCATGCGACTCCATTAATGGATAAGACTATTGTCTTAGACAAGGTAACTGATGAGCTTCGTAATCGATCGAGTTCTGTAGAGGACACCATTGCTATGGGCGAATCTGTAGAGGTCTTAGCTGCTGATGAAGTTGAAAATATGGAAGTCACTCAAATGATTGGCGGCGCTGATGAGGTACAAACTGCGGAAGGTCCATCTGTATTAGATGAAACTCGCCTATTTGATGCATCTGAAATTGAGGAACAGTTAGCTGCAGCAAGTTTAGTTGATGAAGAGGTTCCTACTGGTCAATGGGCTAAAGCAGCACATGAAGATAAATGCATTGAACTAGCTATTGCTCCATTTGTACATTCTTTTGGTGTGCTACATGGGGATACACAATATTATGTAGAAGATATTACAAGAGATGCTTTAGCAGCACTTAACATTACAAAGCTAGCTGAAGTAAATGCGTTGTTAGATAATATTGTTATTCAAGAAGCTTTGATGAGTATGCAAAAGGCGTATGCTGCAACAAATACGGAGTGGATGAAGTCCGCTGCGTTAGGGGCTTTCCTCGATGTTGTGCAATCTCCCTAAATCTAGTACGCCGTATCTAGTAGCTTTTTGATGCATTGCGCATATTACCACATTTAACACTAGGCCACTTCCAAGTTATGGCGTTAACTTTATTATTGCAATATTCTAGAAATTCCAATAACTATGGATTGATTCATTTCCAACATTACGTAGAAAAATATATTGAGCCATTTATTTCTGATTTACCTCAAAATCAGTCCTTCTATCGTCAGCTTGATTACTTGCGCTGTACGCAAGAGGAACGTGAGCCAATTACATTGGCACAAGTATTATCTAATTCTTATCCGCTTGTATTTAACTACCGTGGCTTCTCTAAGGAAGAACTATTCCGTGCTACCGATGGTCGCGGTGTAGATCCACGCTATGTGGTGCGTAGCTTAAACTCCAATTTATATAAATTGGCTTTAGTTGATGAATCCTTGGCACCACGCTTCTTTAGACAAACTCGTATTTCTGACTCCATGGTTCAACGAGATCTATTGGCACTCATGAAGAGCAAACCAACTGCTTTCAGAGGGCAAGAAGCGCGTGATATTATGGATGATATTTCTCCAGTTCTTTTGGACTTGGCAGATGTGTTTGATAAAACGCCGATGTCTAAAATTAGCTTGACCTTGCTAGGTCTTTACTTGGGCCGAGCTCATGTGAAAGCAACGATTGGTGAAGAGTTTGATTTATCTCATTGGTTCTAAGCAACATAGCTTTACAATAGGTAATATGTAATAAAAAGGTCTCCCTAAGATGTAGGGAGACCTTTTGTGTTTGTACGCCGAATAGGCATGACTAAACCCCCAGTTAAACTGGGGGTCGGTAAAAATTCTTAGAGAAAAGGAAAGAACCTCCTAGTGATAGAATGAAGTTGGTCTGGCAACCACAACATTTCAACATAGGAGGTTCAATGTCAATGAATGACGTAAAAAGCTTATCACATAGTAAATGGAGATGTAAATATCATATTGTTTTTGCTCCAAAGTATAGAAGACAAATAATTTATGGTCGGATAAAAGCTGATGTAGGTAAAATCTTACGAGATTTATGTAAGAGAAAAAATGTAGAGATAATAGAAGCGGAATGCTGTCCGGATCATATTCATATGCTAGTAACGATACCACCACATTTAAGCGTATCGAGTTTTATGGGATATTTAAAAAGTAAAAGTAGCCTCATGATATTCGATAAACACGCAAATTTAAAATATAAGTATGGAAATAGACATTTCTGGTGTAGAGGATATTATGTGGATACGGTAGGACGATATGAAGGAGCGATAAAGGAGTATATTCGCAATCAATTACAAGAGGATATAGCGCAAGATACATTAAACTTTAAAGAATATACCGACCCGTTTACGGGTGAGCCAGTAAAATAGGCAAAATAAAAGCCCCCGAGTAGGGGGCAGCCAGTGGTAATAGAGTGGTTGTCAGATCATTCAATGCCCTCTTTAGAGGGCCACCACTAGAGAAAGACCCTTATAGGGTCAGAGCAAACCACCCGTTCTACGGGTGGTTATGATTTTGTAGAACTGATTAGATGGTACTAAAAGTTATTAAAACCAAATTCTTCAATTTCTTCAATATTTAGTAGTTTTACGGTGCGACCTGTAATGTCAATAATGCCTTCATCACGTAAACGGCCTAGTTCACGGCTAAGCGCTGTGCGAGATACGTTGAGCACCTCTGCCATTTGCTCGCGGTTGTGCGGTAATTGGATTGTTTTAGAGTGTTGGCGTTTATAGATATCTGTTAAGTATGCAAAGATCTTCTCACGCATTCCTTTTAATGTAAGATAATGTACTTTTCTCGTTAAGAGAATTGCTTTTTCCGATAAGTCTTCTAATAGATTAGATAAGATTGTCGTTTGACATTGATGGCATTCTGGCAATGTTTCGATAAATGTTTCAAGTGGAATGAACATGATTTTTGCAGCCTTTGTTGCTTTAATCGTAGCAGGCCATAAAGGTTGCTTACTGAATAGTAATGCTTCGCCGAATATATCGGATTGCTCAAGATTGGCCATGATAACACGTTGGCCCATTATATTTTCCCGAGTTAAAAGAGCACTGCCTTCTAAGATAACGCCAATGCCATCCATAGGATCACCAGAGAGGGCGATGAAGTCATTTTTCTTGTAACTATGAACAATTACTTTAGCATTGTGTAAATAGCTACGCAATTCATTTTCTCCAAGTTTGTTGAATAGCGGGCAATTCACGAGGGTAGGCATATATTGATTGATTATATCTTCTGAAAGTATTTGCTTCATAAGCACCTCCGGTGTGAAAAAGTCTATAGCAATTAAAAATGATTATTGTATAATAGAAGTATAGACCAAATGGTCTACCTGTTCCACAAGGGGAGCCAGGAAAAATTTTTGAAAAAGTTTTTATTTGTTGCTCAAGCTACAGAAATTGTATCACCTTTACGTTATACTTTCAAATGTAATCGAACAGAGAACTGATAAAACATCAGTGTAATGTATAGGTTTTATATTATCTAGCTTGAATGCGAGGAAGTCTCGCAAAGGAGGATTTTAAATGAGCATGTTCTGTTATCAATGCGAACAATCTGCAGCACCAGCTGGTTGTACAGTACAAGGTGTATGTGGTAAAACTGCACCAGTTGCAAACTTACAAGACGAATTAACTGCTGCTTTGGTTGGCTTGGCTCGCGCTTTAGACGTAAAAGGCCACACTAAAGAAGGTATCGATTATTTAATGCGTGGTTTATTCATGTGTGTAACAAACGTTAACTTCTCTGAAGACCGCGTTCAAGCGTTCATCGACGAAGTAAACGCTTACCATGCACAAGTGGACAGCACTCAACAAAACTTTGATTGGGAACAATTGTGGAAAGGTGAAGAAGATATCGTATCCCTTCGTTCCACATTATTGTTAGGTATGCGTGGTATGGCTGCATACGCATGGCATGCTGCTCGCCTTGGTTTCCACGATGCTGACGTTGACGCTTGGTTCGTTAAAGGTCTAGTAGAAATGGCGAAAGATCACAGCGCTGAAGAATGGCTTGGTCTTTTGATGGAATTCGGCGAAGTTAACTTGAAATGTATGGCTGTTCTTGACAAAGCTAATACAGAATCTTACGGTACACCAGTACCAACTACAGTACCTTTGACTGTAGAACCAGGTCCTTTCATCGTTGTAACTGGTCATGACCTTCACGACTTGAAACAATTGTTGATCCAAACTGATGGTAAAGGTGTAAATATCTATACTCATGGTGAAATGTTGCCTTGCCACTCTTACCCTGAATTGAAAAAAACATCCTCAATTAAAAAGGTAACTTCGGTACTGCATGGCAAAACCAACAAAAAGAATTCGTTGACGTTCCTGGCGCATTCTTGTTCACTACAAACTGCATTATGCCACCAAAAGAAAACTACAGAGAAAATATCTTCACTACAGATATGGTAGGTTTTGACGGTTGTGCACACATCGAAGAAAATGCAGATGGTACAAAAGACTTCTCCGCAGTTATCAACCGTGCTATCGAATTGGGCGGCTACAAAGAAGCTCAAGAATTCACTGGTATTAACGGTGGTCATGAAGTAACTACTGGTTTCGGTCATGGCACAGTATTGGGCATTGCTGATACAGTAATCGACGCTGTAAAAGCTGGCGCAATCAAACACTTCTTCTTAGTAGGTGGTTGTGACGGTGCTAAAGTAGGCCGTAACTACTACACAGACTTCGTAAAACAAACTCCAGAAGATACAGTAGTATTGACATTGGCTTGTGGTAAATTCCGTTTCAACGACCTTAACATCGGCGAAATCGGTGGTATCCCTCGTATCCTTGATATGGGTCAATGTAACGATGCTTACTCCGCTATTCAAGTAGCAGTAGCTTTGGCTGGTGCCTTTGAATGTGACGTAAACGACTTGCCATTAACATTGGTATTGTCCTGGTACGAACAAAAAGCGGTATGTATCTTGTTAACATTGTTGGCATTGGGTATCCGCAACATCTACATCGGCCCATCCTTGCCTAAATTCTTCTCCAACAATGTATTGAACATTTTGGTAGAGAAATTCCAATTACATCCAATTACAACTCCAGAAGCTGACTTGAAAGCTATCTTGGGCTAATCGGATCATTAATCTGTTAACCACAGTCCTACTTCCCCTCTCTTTTATGATTTAGGACTGTTGTTATAAATAACGCACCTTAGGGTTTCTAAGGTGCGTTTTTTACTATTTTGTAAAAGCTATCTGTTAGTGGCTGTATATTGATGGGGCCCAGTTTCGTATCTACAACCTAGTTAAAAAGGAAGGACTATACTTCTTTGCTCCTCGTGACCTGATGTCGCTGCATAAGTATAGTCCTTCCTTTTTATAACTGTAGATATGGAGGTGTCCCATCAATATACTACTTCTCTGATAGATTTTCCCAAAATAGTATGTGCTGGGAGATAGACGCGTTTCGGCCCTCAATAGGTGGTGCCCATTAGTAAAACGTTTGTAGAACATAAGTCCCATCAATATACTATTTCCTATGATAGCTTTTACAAAAATAGTGTGTTGAGGGGTAGATTGCCGTATAAGTACAGTCCTTCCTATACAAACAAATATGCCTCTAATGTGCATATAGACATTGGTCAATATTGATTGTTATACTATAGGTAAAGTAAGAATTTTCTCACATTATTTATGTGTATATAGAGGCGTGTATGAATAGTATTTTTGATATTATAGGTCCTGTTATGATTGGTCCGTCTAGTTCGCATACAGCGGGTGCTGCGCGGCTAGGTAAGATGGCGCGGTGTATTTTCCGATCCACTCCTAAAAAGGTAGATTTAACTTTATATGGTTCTTTTGCGAAGACCTATAAAGGTCATGGTACAGATCGTGCTTTGGTAGGCGGTTTGTTAGGTTATAAAGAGGATGATACGAATATTCGCATCGCTCATGATTTAGCACAAAAAGAGGGGATGGAGTATACTTTCATCGAGTCTCCTTTAGATGTTGGTCATCCTAATGTGGTTCGTTTTGATATGTATGATGACCATAATCGTCATATGACTGTTATCGGTAGATCTCTCGGTGGTGGTCAAATTATGATTACCGAAGTGGATGGTAATGATATGTCTATCACCGGTGATGAGTTTACGCTCGTCGTATTCCACGAGGATCGACCTGGTGCGATTTCTCTTATCAGTCAAGCCTTGAGTGAGTCCGATATTAATATTGCAACGATGCGTGTATTCCGTAAGGGTAAGCACAAGGATGCAGTCATGGTCATCACTACCGATACGGTGGTAAATCCAATTACAGTTCAGTTTATGCGCGAGTGTCCAGGTATTCAAGATGTCATGACCTTTGAAGCGTTATAGGAGGGTGAATAATGAGCTATGCATATGATACAATTGCAGATATTATTCGCCTAGCTGAGGAAAATAACATTTCCTTTGGTGATGTAGTGCTGCGTTATGAATTAGAAAATTATGACCGCAATGAAGAGGCGGTTATTCGGGAAATTGAGCATCGCTTAGATATTTTTGAAATGTCTATCCAAGATGGTATTGCATATACTGATAAAACGGCGTCTGGTATGTCCGGTGGTCAGGCGGCACAGCTTGACGGTCAATCTCCACGGTTTATGAGCGAAATTGCGTACAAGGCGATGACTTATGCTATTGCTGTAAACGAGGCGAATGCAAAAATGTTCCGCATCGTTGCCTGTCCAACAGCGGGGTCTTGTGGTGTTATGCCTGGTGCGGTGAAAGCCGTGGCTGATCACTACCAACTAGATAAATCTACTGTAGTGAAAGGTTTCTTAGCTGCTTCCGGCATTGGTAATGTAGTGGCTAATCGCGCTTGCGTTGCTGGTGCAGTAGGCGGTTGCCAAGCTGAAATTGGTACAGCTGCATGTATGGCTGCAGGGGCTATCGTAGAAATGATGGGTGGTACGCCACGTCAGGTGGGCCATGCCATTGCATTGTGTATGAAAAACTTATTAGGTCTTGCTTGTGATCTGTGGCGGGTCTCGTAGAGGTGCCTTGCGTTAAGCGTAATGGTTTCTATGCAGTCCACGCTATTACTGCATCTGAGATGGCTTTGATGAATATTGAAAGCCAAATTCCACCAGATGAGGTCATCGAAGCGATGAATAATATTGGTCGCGCTATGCCTGCTGCATTGCGTGAAACAAGTGATGGAGGTCTTGCGGTAACACCGACAGGTACAGCTATTGCTGAAAGAGTGCAATCCTTATAAGGATTGCACTTTTTTCATGCTTTCATTTGTAGTAAAATAAAAGTTAGACTAGTTCAGAAAGGAGTGTGCATGATGGAACAAGCAAATAGAATATTGACTGTATTAGAAGAAGCCGGCTATGAAGCTTATATCATTGGTGGAGCAGTGCGCGATATTTTGATGCATCAAAAGCCTCATGACTTTGATATTGTGACGTCTGCACGTCCTGATACGGTCATTGAAGTCCTACGCGGTCATGGTATTCAAACGACAGACTTAGTAGGAAAATCCTTTGGTGTAGTAGTAGCTACATTAGAAGGTAAGCAATATGAAATTGCAACGTATCGAACTGAACGATATGGAGCGGATAGTCATCGACCAGAAGAAATCACCTATGCCGATACATTAGAAGAAGATGTATTGCGCCGCGACTTTACTGTAAATGGCATGGCTATGAATCGCTTTGGTGAGATCATTGACCTTGTAGGTGGACGCCGTGATATCAAGCATAAGACCTTGCGCACCATTGGTGATGCGCAGAAACGTTTTGAAGAGGATGCATTGCGTCTATTTAGAGCGTGTCGTTTTGTGGCAAAGCTAGATTTTTTGCCTACCGAAGATTTATTAGAAGCTATGCCTAAGGCTTTTCATCGCGTTTCTGGATTATCCTTAGAGCGCGTTCGAAATGAAATAGATCGTCTCATGCTTGAGCCAGCGGTGGCTAAAGGATTAGATGTATTGGTGCAATCACGCTTGGCAGAATGTTCATGTCGAGTAGTTGAAAATGGCGAGGCTCGAGAGGTTCCTATTCTGCCTGAGCTATATCACCTTGTGAATTTACCGCAAGAAAAAGACTTTCACCAGTTCGATGGTTGGTACCATACATTAGCCGTTGTATCTAATACAGAGCCTGATTTGACCTTGCGATGGGGTGCATTACTACATGATGTAGCGAAGGGGATGCCTACGGTGCGTGCTGTGGTGAATGGTCGCCTCACAGATCGTGGTCATGATACCTTAGGGGCTGAAATGACAGAAACATTACTTACTCGTTTAGGTTATCCCTAAGGCTTTTGTACAGCGAGTAGCGTGGATTGTAAAAAATCATATGCGTTTTCATTATTTTGTACAAAATGGAGATGCGAATGAGAAAAAATGGCTTCGTAAAGAGGCTCGTAGTGGTGAATTCCGTGATAGCCAAATCATGCGAACTGCATGGGAGCAATTAGCCAAGGTTTGTGCTGCCGATGTATTAGGTTGTGGGAAGCCTTATGCATCAACTGATGGAACGTTAGCCTTTGGAGAGTGTATGGCGGATCTTAGTTTGGAAATGCCTGTACACACAAAGGATTTGAGGTATGATAAAAGGGTTATTGAACTCGCAGGGAATCAAGTAGGGGAAGGATTGCAATATTTATTGGGTCAGGTACAAAATGGAGTAATTCCTAATGAACCAGATGCGCTATATGACGCATTAGACCACAAGTTGCGCCGTCCAGTGGAGAAATGATGAATTTACTAAATAAAGCTTTGCTACGCATGAGTGGATGGAGTCGCACCACCTGGTGTCTCGCCATTCTCATGACCGTTGCTTTCGTCCTCATCGGGCGCTTAGCACAGTTGCAGGTCTTTGATACCTTTGACCTAGAAAAGAAAAATTTATTACAAGTACAGGTGGATAGAAAGCTACAATCACCGCGCGGCACAATTTACGACCGCAATGGCAAGCCCTTGGCAATGAGCGTAGTTACAAAATCTTTATATGCGGACCCTAAGATGATTAAACAATCTCCTCAAGAAATTGCAGAACTTATCTCACCGTATGTAACGATGTCAAAAGAGAATATTGTAAAAGCCTTACAAGAGGATACGGCTTTCGTATGGCTTAATCGTATGATGGACGCCGAAAAATCGAAAGCGGTTCAACAAGTTATTAAGGATAATCACATTGTAGGTCTTAACTTTGTGGAGGAGTCTAAGCGCTACTATCCAAATGGCGTACTAGCGGCTCAAGTGTTAGGCTTTGTTGGCACCGATGATAAGGGTCTTGATGGCCTTGAAATGGTTCTTGATGACGAATTAAAGGGGGGCGTACAACAAGAAATTGTAGCTACTGATAATAAAGGGAATGCCATCTTTGGTTCCGTACTATCTAAATTTTTACCAGATAAGGGTAAAAGTGTAACCTTAACCATCGATGCAACAATTCAATTTATTGCAGAACGCGCTCTTGATAAAGGCGATGGTTGATACAGGAGCTAAGCATGCCAGCGTTATCGTTATGGATCCAAAGAACTGGTGAAATATTAGCGATGGCCAAATCGTCCAAGTTATGATCCTAATAACTACAACCAAAGTGGTGAAGAGGCTTTCAAAAATATTGCGGTTACCAATTTATATGAACCAGGCTCTACATTCAAACCTATCATTGCATCTGCAGCTCTTGCAGCAGGCAAATGGAAGTTAGACACTGTGTATAACGATAAAGGGGCCTTTCGCTGCCAATGGACATATCATTAGAAACTGGAATGGTGAGGGATATGGTCCCTGTTCGTTTGCTAGATATTTTGAAGTACTCTATTAATACTGGTATGGCTGAAATTGGTACATTAACAGGCGCAGATATTCTCTCGAAATATGTACGTGATTATGGCTTTGGTTCTGAAACAGGTATTGAATTGCCTGGTGAAGGAGCAGGTATTTTGTATAATCCAGAGGATATGAGTAAGCTAGACGTTGCGACTATGTCCATCGGTCAAGGTATTGCGGTTACACCATTACAAATGGTTCGCGCCTTTGGTGCACTTTCTAATGGTGGGGCTATGATGAAACCACATATCATCAAGTCTTATAGTAACTCTCAAGGTGATGTTACGAGCACGACTGAAACATCTGTTGTGGGACAACCAGTTCCGGCGGAAACCGCTAAAAACCATTGTAGATATTCTGGAAAAAAAGAAGTATCCGAAGGTGGCGGTACAAAAAGCGATGGTAGAAGGTTATCACTTTTGGCGGTAAAAACTGGTACGGCGCAAAAAAACTAGATACCAAACATGGCGGTTATCTCGACGGACAATACATTGCGTCCTTTATTGGCTTTTGGCCCTGTAGAGGATCCAAAAATTTGTAGTTCTTGTCGTTATTGATGATCCCACAAAAAGGGTTCTATCTATGGTAGTCAAATTGCAGCGCCCTGTATTTAAAGGACATCGTATCTCAACTTGTACGGTATTACCAAATGAGTCCGTATGTTAAAGAAAGTACACCAGTAGCTGTTAAAGCTGCTAATACATTACCTGAACCAAAACCAGGGAAGTGATGGTTCTGTTACATTTGCCTAACTTTACTGGTTTTACCTATGGTGAGGTGCGTGATTGGTTACATAAGGCTGGGACTTGCATTTAAACCGGATGGAACTGGTACAGCTACATCTCAAGATGAAAGTGGCGGTACTACTGTTCAGCTGGTACAGCAATTACTGTTCACTTTCAGTAGATAAAACGAATTCGGTCATAATTAGAAATTATAGACAGTTCGTTATATAATAGAATAAGAGACTTAGGTGCCTCTCAGGAGGCACCTTATTTTATAGATAGTTTGAATGAATGGAGATACTTATGATCGAATTACGCGGTAAAGCAGTAGCAGACGCTCACAAGGCGATTTTACAAGAAAAAGTTGCAGCAGTTGGCGACTCTGTAATTACTATGGCAGTATTACTCGTTGGTGAAGACCACGGTGCTCATATGTACGCTACATTTATGGAAAAAACAGCAAAAAACTTTGGCTATGGTTTTGTGTTAAAACAATTGCCTGAAACGGCCACACATGATGAAGTTGTAGCGGCACTACAAGAGTTAAATAATGATGATGCAGTTCATGGTATTTTGCCATTAATGCCTATGCCTAAACACATTGATACAGAGGCTCTTATCGATATGTTAGATCCTAAAAAAGATATCGATGGTCTTACGACGTATAATATCGGTCTTGTTACGGCTGGAAAAGGCGGCTTTGCTCCTTGTACAGCTAAGGCTTGTATGGCTATTTTGAACCACTATGATATTCCTGTAGAAGGTAAACACGTTGTTGTAGTTGGTCGTAGTCAAGTTATCGGTAAACCGGTAGCGCTTATGGCTCTTGGTGCACACGGGACGGTTACCATTTGTCACTCCAGAACTCCTGATTTAGCAGAGCAAGTAAAACGTGGTGATATCGTTATTGCTGCAGCAGGCCGTGCTCATATGATTACAGCGGATATGATTAAACCAGGTGCTGTAGTTATCGATGTAGGTATCAATGAGCATGATGGTAAAACTGTAGGCGATGTTGATTATGATGCGGTAAAGGATATTACATCTGCCATCACACCTGTACCAGGTGGCGTTGGCTCTGTAACGACTACGATGATGCTAGAGGCTGTATACGAGGCGTACCATGCATGAGATGTCTATAGCTGAGGGAATTCTTGATGTGGCTCTTGATACATTGCGTCAACATGATGCAACAGTCATCCACTCTGTGCAGCTCGATTTAGGTCTTATGAGTGGGGTAGAGCCAGATTCGTTGCTTTTTTGTTGGGAAGCCGTTACTAAAGGAACTCCTGCTGAAGGGTCACGTATTGAAATCAACACAATTCCCATAGAAGGAAAGTGCTTAGATTGTGATAAGACTTTTCCTGTAGAAAACTATAAGTTTATCTGTCCTCATTGTGACAGTCATTTCGTACAAACCATCGGGGGCCGCGAGTTACAAGTGACCTCCATGGATATCGATTGATAGAAAGGTTAGGACATGCAAGTTCAAGTTAAAACCAATGTACTGGCAAAAAATGATGCCATTGCAACGTCCTTGCAACAGTTGTTTAAGGAAAAAAATATATTTGTATTTAACTTGTTAGGTTCTCCAGGGGCTGGCAAGACATCTCTTTTAGAGGCAACCTTACAAGATTTAAAAAAGGATTTTCGTCTAGCTGTTATTGAAGGTGATTTGTTTACCGCTAAGGATGCAGAACGAATTCATGCCTTAGGCGTGCCTGTTATCCAGATTAATACAGTTGGTGGTTGTCATCTCGATGCACAGATGATACAAGATGCTTTAGGTGATTTAAATCTTGATGATCTTGATATGATCATTATTGAAAATGTAGGCAATTTAGTATGTCCTGCAGAATTTGAGATTGGTGAAAGTATGAAAGTAACTGTTTTATCTGTTACTGAAGGGGAAGATAAACCCCTTAAATATCCATTAATCTTTAAAGAGTCTAAGGCCATCCTCATTAATAAGATTGATTTGTTGCCATATGTGCCTTTCAAAAAGGAACAGGCTATACAAGATATTCGTAATTTAAATCCTAATGGAGAGATATTTGAAGTAAGTTGCACGGCCCATAATGGTCTTGAACCTTGGCTGACATGGTTGCGTGCACAATTGGAGACTAATCGATGAACTATTCTATGAAGAGTCGTATTGTAGCGGCCCTCCTTGTAGGTTTATCTGCTACTACTATCGGATATGCAGAGGAGCCTGCAATTTCTACAGTTAATCCTTTTGCAGTAGAAACTACTGATGAAACGAACGAGGCGGCCCAAGATGCTACAATTGGTCAAGGCGGCGGAGAGGCATCTGGCGAAGCTGATAGCTTAGCCTATCTTGATAATGCGCCCATAAAAGTCGTTAAACCTGAAGTAACGACTAAAAAAATGAGCGCACTAAAACAGGGTGGTTGGCGGAACAAATGGCAGTTACTGAATTTGGTGACTCTATACAGTTCTGGCAAGCGGCTAGCGAAAATGAAGGGCCGTTGCCGAGCATTACTCAAAATAATTTAGCAGATATTGGTAAGTCCTATACCGCTAATGATTTGCCATCCTTAGGTTCTGAAGATGATTATGCTATTGCTACCTACCGCTTGGGCGACAAATTTGTCGTGCCTAAAGATGTAGACAAGACAGAAGTGCGAGATAACTTTACTACCTATCATATGAAAGATCTTGCCGTAACTGTATATACAGGTCCTTCTGTAGAGCGCTTGGTAAATGATCCATTGCGTGGTCAAGGGGCGACGTATTTCTTTGAACCAAATACTATTACCAATATTCATAGTACGAAAAAAGGCGTCAATACTGTACGTGATATTGGCCCTGGTAGCACGCGTATGGAATTGGTATTTGCTTATGGCAGTCCTAATGCGATGTGGCGTGATCAAAAAAATGAGACATATATTTTCCTTTATGAAGGTCATTCTGAAAATTCATGGCCACAAAAAAAGGATTTTAAGAGTCCTGTAGAGAATACAAATAGTAATAGTCAACAACAATCTATGCTTGGTCAACAGAAGGAATATATTGCTTTTACTATTAAACAAAGCAATATAGAGGCTGTTGATATGATTAGTGGTCAAGTATGGCCTAGATTTGGTTTACCAAAAGCACCGGTATATGATTTCGAAGCGGGCAAATTGACTGCTGATGACTTCGTATTGCGTGGCTTACAGCTAAATGATCACTTCATCAACGATTCTAATAATGACTGGAAACATCAGGGCATGCTCTTCGGCTCTGCGTTCATTGGCTATAATGAATACGGCGTAAGTGTAGATAAAAAGAATCTCATCAATCGTGTACTATTAAATATTTACACGCCAACACGTCGCGGTATTGCGATGGGCGATACTAAGTATTTATTGCTCTTTGTGTACGGTATGCCAACTCGTATCGTTGAATCTACAACGAATTCGGGCACGTCTACTGTATATGAATATAAAAAAATCCAGCGGCAAGCAATTCTTATTTACAGTTTGCCCTAGATGAAAAACCAATATATCAAATCCGTTATGTTATCTGACCGTCCGGTTAAGTAGGATAGGTCGCAGCGAGGAGGCAAAGGATATGGTTACTGTACAAGATGTAAAAAGAACGTTGGGAAAAAAATTCAAAAACGATGATGAACGTATATTGTTTATCGTTGGTGGTCCAGGTTCTGGTAAAAGTTTGCTAATTCGTGAATTGTCCGAGCAAAAGGGTTGGAAATACTTGGAAGCTAAACAGCTTATCGAAGAAGAATTCCTACTTGTGCCTCGTGATGAACGTCCTCAATTAGCAGAAGAAGTTATTTGTCGTGCTCTTAGCCGTAGTGATACTGAAGTAGTATTGCTCGATGGCATTAATGTATTCTTTGCGCCAATCTTAAATTTAGAACCATTTGAATTACTAAAAACTATTAGTAAGAAGTATCCTATTGTCGTTGGCTGGCGTGGTCACCTTGAAGGAGATCAGTTGTACTTAGAACATAACAATGATCCAAAACATGCTGTAGTTACTATTGCACATCCAGATCATGTTGTTGTAATCGACTAACTACAAAATTGAACATATTGGTAAAAATATAGGGAAAAACTATAAATGTATAAAGAGGAGATAGATTACTATCTCCTTTTTTGGTTGCTTTTTTAATAACTACTCTATAAAAGCTTGAAACTACAGTGTTTTATGTGGGTTTTATGAAATGTAAATTTTTTTTGACAAAATACTTGCATAGGGTATCGTTTCATGTTATTATGATTAAGCACTAAGGGATACCGCAGTGAACGAAGAAAAAGCTTCAAAAAAGTTTTTAAAAAGTTCTTGACACTTAGTGTGGCAGATGATACAATTCATCTTGTCGTAATGATGCTGGCGTAGCTCAATAGGTAGAGCAGCTGACTTGTAATCAGCAGGGTTGTGGGTTCAATTCCTATCGCCAGCTCCATTTTATTTATGGAGGGATTCCCGAGCGGCCAAAGGGAGCAGACTGTAAATCTGCCGTCTTCGACTTCGAAGGTTCGAATCCTTCTCCCTCCACCATCTATAGCGGGGTGGAGCAGTTGGTAGCTCGTCGGGCTCATAACCCGAAGGTCGCAGGTTCAAGTCCTGTCCCCGCAACCACAAATATTCACAGTGAAATGATCGTTCATTGTGCTGGTGTAGCTCAGTCGGCAGAGCGTATCCTTGGTAAGGATAAGGTCACCGGTTCAATCCCGGTCACTAGCTCCATACATGGCGGCATAGCTCAGTTGGCTAGAGCAATCGGTTCATACCCGGTGTGTCCGCGGTTCAAGTCCGTGTGCCGCCACCATTAAACCTCACGTTGGTGAGGCTTTTTTTATTTCTACCCATAATTTAATCCTGATTTCAATGTGACTCGTATCTGTCGACTTTTTTGTGCATTTGTATATATGGTATAATAATTTGTAGGGGAATGTTATATTCCATTGATAAATTAGGGTTAATATATTATATTAATACTAGAATGTAATTTGTTTTTGTGAAGGAGGATACAATCCTAATGGCAAAAGAAAAATTTGAACGTACGAAACCGCATGTTAACATCGGTACAATCGGTCACGTTGACCATGGTAAAACTACTTTGACTGCTGCAATCACAAAAGTATTGGCTGAAAAAGGCCAAGCTGACTTCCAAGATTACAGCATGATCGATAAAGCTCCAGAAGAACGTGAACGCGGTATCACAATCAACACTGCACACGTTGAGTACGAAACTGCTAACCGTCACTATGCACACGTTGACTGCCCAGGCCATGCTGACTATGTTAAAAACATGATCACTGGTGCGGCTCAAATGGACGGCGCTATCTTGGTATGTTCCGCAGCTGACGGCCCTATGCCACAAACTCGCGAACACATCTTGTTGGCTCGCCAAGTTGGTGTTCCTGCAATCGTAGTATTCTTGAACAAAGCTGACATGGTTGACGACGAAGAATTGATCGAATTAGTAGAAATGGAAGTTCGTGAACTTCTTTCTTCCTATGAATTCCCTGGCGACGAAGTACCTATCGTTGTAGGTTCCGCTTTGAAAGCTTTGGAAGGCGACGCTCAATATGTAGCAAAAATCGACGACTTGATGGACGCTGTAGACTCCTACATCCCAACACCAGTTCGTGATACTGACAAACCTTTCTTGATGCCTGTAGAGGACGTTTTCACAATCACTGGTCGTGGTACAGTAGCAACTGGCCGTGTTGAACGTGGTCAAGTAAACGTTGGCGATACTATCGAAGTAGTAGGCTTGAAAGAAAAAGCTGAACAATACGTAGTAACTGGTCTTGAAATGTTCCGTAAAGTGTTGGATTCTGCAGTAGCAGGTGACAACGTAGGTGCATTGCTTCGTGGTGTTGACCGTAAAGACATCGAACGTGGTCAAGTATTGGCTAAACCAGGTTCCATCAAACCACACACAAATTCAAAGCAGAAGTTTACGTATTGACTAAAGAAGAAGGTGGCCGTCATACTCCATTCTTCTCCAACTACCGTCCACAATTCTACTTCCGTACAACAGACGTAACAGGTGTTGTAAACCTTCCTGAAGGTGTAGAAATGTGTATGCCTGGCGATAACGTAACAATGAACATCGAATTGATTACACCAATCGCTATTGAAGAAGGTCTTCGTTTCGCGATTCGCGAAGGTGGCCACACAGTAGGCGCTGGCGTAGTAACAGCAATCGAAGGTTAATTCATAATCTTTGTAGTAAATAGGACCCCAATTGGGGTCCTATTTTTGTATTAATTTATATATTGTGGCTTATAGGACAAAAAGTGTGTGTGAAAACCCTTATAACACTAGATATTTACTAGTGTTATAAGGGTTTAATCTTTTTTGGGAGAAGTTTGAGGGTGGACAAAAAGTGTGGGTGAAAACATCAATTAACCCTTGTAATTACTGACTAAAATGAGGTTATATCTTCCTATATATAAACAAATATGGAGGAAGAGTTTATGCGACAAATAAAATGTCCTGATTGTAATGAAACATGTATTAAACACGGTGTTTTAAAATCTGGTTCTCAGCGTTGGTTTTGCAAACATTGTAAGGTGGCATTTACCGTTAAAAATTAATAATTTAAGTAAAGAGTTAAGCCTATTCTTGAATTGGTTATTCAGCACCAATATTCAAGCTGATATGCCTGGTAAAGGTCGTACATTCAGGCGTAAAACCGCTAAATTTTGGTCCATATGGCCATTGCCACCAAAAGTGGAAGAAGTACATGATGTGGTATATCTTGATGGAATTTACTTAGCTAGGAATTTATGTGTGTTGATTTGTTGCAATGATACTCATGTTCTAGGATGGTATGTCTGTCGTTATGAGCATGCTAAAGCTTGGCAGTGTTTAATGGAACGGATTGCCGAACCTAAAGTTGTTGTGTCTGATGGTGCTAATGGTTTGCCTAAAGCATTACGTAAAGTTTGGCCTCATAGCAGTCACCAAAGATGCCTGTTTCACATTTTTGGTCAGGTTAGACGATATACGACAAGTAGACCTAAAATGTTAGCTGGGAAGGACCTTTATAGTCTTGCCAAAGCTTTATTTAATGTGAAAACAATGGATCAAGCCTTTATATGGATTAATGAGCTTTCAGCGTGGCGAATGACATATTCTGATTTTTTACGAGAAATGACGATTGATGAATTCGGAAACAAACGCTCTACACATGAGCGTTTGCTTAAAGCTGAATCATCATTATGGCGTCTGATTAGGCAACAAACTTTATTTACTTTTTTGGAATGTTTTGATATTACAATACCTACAACAAATAATCGTATTGAAGGTGGAGTAAATGCTCAACTAAGAAGTATGTTACGGGCTCATAGGGGGCTTTCACTTGAAAGAAGACTAAAAGCGGTCTATTGGTGGTGCTATATGCACTCACCAAGACCGCTTTCTATTTCAGATATATTAAATTGTATGCCTACAGATGAATCGATTGCTGCTATCTACAAACGGTTATCTGATTATTGCCAAATAGATCGTTCAATCCCTCAATGGGGTGATGCTCCTGTTTGGAATGAGCTACATATGTCTACAGATTTTCCAACTTATTGGGATTAGTCACACACACTTTTTGTCCTATAACCCTATATTGTTTATTGTATATGTAACCAAAGATACAGAATCATTCTACTAATAGTGCTACTATAATCTCAAGGAGAGCAAAGGCTCTCCTTTTGTGTTTTTATAGAAAAGGAGGTAATGTGATGGGTGAATACAAAAAGTATTGGATAGCCGTAGTAGCCGTTCTTATTATTGGTTTTTCTATTCTTGGTTATCTAGGTACTGATGTGTATCATCAAGCACCGCCAGTGCCGACTGCGTATGTATCTCAAGATGGACAGGTCTTGTTCACTAAGGAAGATATTTTACATGGTCAATCGGCATGGCAATCTACTGGTGGTCAATCGGTAGGGACCGTTTTAGGTCATGGCGCATATCAAGCACCTGACTGGACAGCAGATTGGTTACATAAAGAAGTATCCGTGATGTTGGATATTAAATCTCAAGAGGCCTTTGGCGTTCTTTATGACCAATTGGGACCTGCACAACAAGCAGCTATTAAAGAAGTTGTGAAAAAAGAGTATTTAGGTAGTGCAGTCCGTGAAGATGGAACTGTTGTTTTATCTCCAGAACGAATTACGGCAATGAATTTAACTGGTCGTTATTTTGTTGAGTTGTACGGTGATAATCCTGATTTAACATTGACTCGTGATCATTTTGCGATGAAGGATAACACTCTACCTGAGTTACAAGATCGCATTGATATGGCACGCTTCTTCTTCTGGACTACTTGGATGGCATCCACGCAACGTCCTGGTACAGATGCAACGTATACAAACAACTGGCCACATGAACCTTTGTTGGATCATAACCCTACACCTGAAAGTGTCGTATGGTCTGTTGTGAGTGTTATTATCTTATTATGTGGCATTGGTGTAGTTGTATGGTTATGGGCCTTTGGTAAAAAAGATGATGAGCATGCATTGGTTCCGCCAACAGAAGATCCAATTAGCAAGATCACATTAACACCATCTCAACGTGCATTAGGTAAATATTTGTTTACAATTCTAGCATTGTTCTTATTCCAATTGGGGATGGGTGGGATTATTGCCCACTATACTGTAGAAGGTCAAGCGTTCTATGGTATTCCATTAGCGCAATATTTCCCTTATTCTATTGCGCGTACATGGCATATTCAGGCATCTTTGTTCTGGATTGCTATGGCATTCTTGAGTGCTGGTCTATTCTTGGCACCAATCATTAATGGTGGTAAAGATCCTAAATATCAAAAGCTTGGGGTGGACATCTTATTCTGGGCTCTTGTAGTTCTTGTAGTAGGTTCCTTCGCTGGTACATATTTAGGCGTAGCACATCAAATTCCAGCAGCGTGGAATTTCCTTCTCGGACACCAAGGTTACGAATATATCGAGTTGGGTCGTATTTGGCAGTGGATTGAATACATTGGTATTTTATTCTGGCTTGTACTCATGATACGTAGCATTATTGGTGCCTTCAAGCAAAAAGGGGATAAAAACCTCATTGCAGCCTTCATATTCTCCGTTATCATGGTAGGTATCTTCTATGGTCCAGGGTTATTCTATGGTGAACATAGCCATTTGGCGATTATGGAGTATTGGCGTTGGTGGGTAATCCATCTTTGGGTTGAAGGCTTCTTCGAAGTATTCTCCACTACATTAATGGCATTTATCTTTGTTACATTAGGGCTTGTATCGTATCGTGCTGGTACAGTTGCGGCCATCTCTTCTGGGGCTATTTATCTCATCGGTGGTATCCCTGGTACATTCCATCATCTATACTTCACAGGTGTTACATCCACTATCGTGGCAACAGGCGCATCCTTCTCTGCGTTAGAAGTAGTACCACTTGTACTCTTAGGTTATGAAGCTTTTGAAAACTATACACGTCTTCATAGTGCTCCTTGGATGCATCGTCTAAAATGGCCTGTGTATTGTTTTTATTGCCGTGTCCTTCTGGAATCTAGTGGGGGCAGGGGTATTCGGGTTCTTGATCAACATGCCTGTATCCTTGTTCTACATCCAAGGTCTTAATACAACTGCAGTACATGCCCACACAGCATTGTTTGGTGTGTATGGTTTCTTAAGTCTAGGATTTGTATTCCTTATTGCTCGCTATATCCGACCTGAAGTAGAATTTAACGATAAGCTAATGAAGTTCGGTTTCTGGGCTCTCAATATAGGGCTTGCATTAATGGTGCTTATTAGCTTATTGCCAATCGGTCTTATCCAATCCTGGGCTAGTATCACAAATGGCTTATGGTTTGCGCGCAGTGAAGAATTTATGCAACAACCATTGTTACAAAATTTGCGGTGGGCTCGTCTCATCGGCGATACGATACTAATTGTTGGTGCTGTAGCATTCTTCTGGCAAATTGTAAAAGTTCTATTTCCGAAGAAATCTTAATCTATAAATGGATTACTTCTTAATCTGTAAATAGATGATTTAATGGGTATTACATCATATTCTTAACTCTATTTAACTATATGAGTTAAGGGCATAAAATGTATGAAAAATATGCGATGATTTAGTACCATATTAATGGCGTTCCTTTATAGACAAGGAACGCCATTTTTTTGTTATACTATCCCTGTCAGG
>BNJT01000773.1_pt1 | contig 80155 bp, 94 predicted proteins | sample 8540491 | NCBI WGS metagenome assembly BNJT01 (sample SAMD00202455, study PRJDB9452) | human saliva metagenome | host: Homo sapiens | reverse complement strand
TTCGATTAATTCAGTTAATGACCTTTTTAATTTTTTTCATCTTTTTTTGTCAAGTAACTTTACTTTACAAAAAAAATGTGTTATCCTAGTATGGTTGATGAAAATCAGTAGATTGAATCGAATATAAATACCTAAAGGAGAAATCAAAATGGCAGTACCTGCACGTCGCACTTCAAAAGCGAAGAAAAACAAACGTCGTACACACTACAAAGTAACAGCTCCATCTGTAAACTTTGACGAAACTACTGGAGATTACTCACGTTCTCACCGTGTATCACTTAAAGGATACTACAAAGGACGTAAAATCGCTAAAGCTGCATCAGCTGAATAATAGAAGGGAGATACCATGCGCGTAAATATTACACTTGAACACAAAGAATCTGGTGAACGCTTGTACCTTACTTCTAAAAACAAACGTAACACTCCAGACCGTCTTCAATTGAAGAAATACTCACCAAAACTTCGCAAACACGTTGTGTTTACAGAAGTTAAGTAATACAACATACAGAAAGCCTATGAAATCAACATTTCTAAGGCTTTTTCTTTTAAGTTTAGCAAAATAACTGAATTTTAACTGATTATAATAATCAAGAGATTATTTTAGACAAATCTATCATAGCTTGTTCAATCTTATGTTTTCCTTTTTGCATAACATGAAGATAGATTTTTTCTATTTCTCTACTATCTTCTGAATGTCCCACAAACTCTCGAATAACGTTTAAGCTTACATTCTTATCAGCCATGACTGAAACAAAACTATGTCGGAACATATGGGGAACTATGTGAACAGGCCTACCAAAATCAACTAGGTCATCAATATCCTTATAGGATTTTCCACTTTTCTTATTATACTTAGCGGACTGACTAGTTCCACCTCTTAAGAACATTGAAATTTCTGTATGATACAATGGACTGCCCTGCTGGTTCTTCCCTTTTATGTATACCCTAGTAAAAATATATCCCATATCATGATAAGTCGGATTAAATCTCGCCTGAAACTTATTTCTTTCAATATATTTAAGTAAAATTTGTTCTACTTTTGGTGACATCGGAATAGTTCTAACGCTTTCTTTAGTTTTTAGAATTGCTCTATATCGTTCCTTCTCATCACGCAAGCCTTCTTCTGCCATTTCTTTGTCAGTCTTATTATGGCTTGCCCTCTGCCAATGAACCTTAATGAGTTTATTCTTGAAATCTAGAACATCTTCATTCAAACCTAATGCTTCACTCGGTCTCATACCTGTCAAGTAGATAATTCTGAGTACATCAGCAACTAGTTCATTATTATGTCGCTTAGTCCAATTTTCAATAATTTTAAATACTTGATTAGCCTCTTCAACTTCAAGATATTTTTCAGCTATATCTTCCCTAAGTTTCGCCTGCTCTTCTGCACTTGTTAGTGTCTTACGCTTAACCCTCTTATTCAAAATAGGGTGTTGCGACGCTGTCAATTCTCCTTGTTCTACCGCCCAATCAAATATCATTTTAAGATAGATATGAATGTTCTTTGAAGTTCCCTCACTTGCATTATTTATAATATCTTGCATTTTTTCCTGTTCCATACAGAACTGTTTAAGGCTCATATTTTCGTTGAAATATGGGGAAATATGCTGGTTATAAACACTAACTCTAGTCTTTAGAGTATTCTTGGCAGGCTTAACACGATTGACCCACCACTTAAAGCTAAACCGTATAATTCACTGTTTTCATCATACGGTCTAGCTATCTCTTTGAGGCATAAAGTTTTACTAGGCTCTAATTTCTTTGGTTTTTCTCCAGTCAAATCTAATACGGTTTCATCAATCATTTCATTTAATATCTTTGAAACTTTTGTAATCAGCTGACTATTCTTTATATCAGAAATAAGTAACTTCTCATGTCCCTTACTGTCCTTTCCTGTTGGTATTGCCTTAGTCGTATACCACCCTTTATTTTCTCCCCTTGTAAGGTACTTATAACGACTTTTTGTTATCAAAGGATGAGTATATCTCATTGCAAACTTAACAAGCACGTTGCCCTTTTTAGAAGGGTCTGGTTTCCATTGATAAACAGTTAGAACTCGAGTAGTCTTACCTACCTTCATTTTTACCCCCTTATACTAAGCTATAACTGCCTCATTTTCATGGAAAATCTTATAATCAAACCAATCTTTAAATACCTCCGCATGAATAAAGACATTCCCATGAGTTCCACAAATTCCAAAAGAATATGGACTATTTCTCATTTGACGAATGTAGTGATCCAATGTAGGTAATTTCATACCCTTCCAAAGTTCATCTAAAAATTCTTTCTTCCGATACCAATTTTTAGTTAAATCATAGTCTGACTTTGTCTTAAGCTCTATCATTGGAATACTTTCCTTTCTTATGCTATAATCTAGTTAGTTAATTTTTAGAGGCGACTTATTTTCAAGTCGTCTTTTTTTGTCCCCAAAATTGAGAACTATTCTGCTCTCTTACATATTGCTCTATATCCTTTTCATCGTTATCAGTTAGCCTCGAAAGCCCCTCTTTAAGTAAGCTTTGAATGTATTCCTCTGCCTTTTGAACATCATAGGCCTGATACTTTGCAATATAGACTTTTGCTAATGTTTTCGCAACTTGTTTCTCTGTCCAAGCCTCAGACTGCCGTAGTGTCGTTTTAGCCCTTGTAATACTAAGAACTGTCTGGTTTTCAGTTCCTAGATAATCTATCCACCACTTGACTTTTTTTCTTCTCCAATGATTGCTATCTGTCGCATTTGGACGAACAAAGCGATAATGACCATTGATAGCTTCAAAATAGATTGACGATAATGGACGTTTTAAAAATAACTGCTCTGCAATTATATTAGCCTTTTCCTGCCAACATCTAAGCTCTGCGCGAATCCAAGACGGAACTTCTACAAGCTCTTGCTTACCAAGTTGCTCCATGCGTTTATTATATATGCACCACTGCTGATTACCTCGTGAACCTATTGCAACTGTTTCTCCTACACGCTCACCAGAATCTAGAACTGATTTCTCATGATATTCAAAGTGTTTTGCTTTCGAGACACATAATCCTTTCTTGCAATAGTCATATATACGTTGGACATCTAAGCTACCGTCAAATATGTCGTGGGCAATATCTAAACGAGTGAAATTAACATTATACTGGTATAAACGAGTAATTAAGGCAATCCAATTATTTTCGTTACTGTTTAAAAATTCTTCATATTGACGACAACCTTGCCCTTTTAATTCAATAAATACACCCATAGAAAGCCTATCAGCATTAAAATACACCTTAATTTCTGAACAAGAATAATGTTGCTTATACTTATTTATGCCCCAATCATTCAATGTAAAGTTTTCAAGAGGAATCAAAAGGATGTCAGTCAGAACTCTTTCTGGCGGGACATCCTTAACACTTACAGCAAAATAATCTATTCTAACTGTATTCATAGGATTATTCTCCTAGAACTTTAATATCCTCACACACAATTTTTACACCTGCCCAATTACTTCTAGCCATGTTCCAAGCTAGTCTAACCTTAGGCCGAATCAATTCAACAGAAACATTCAACAAAGAATCATTTTGAGCAAGCTTTGCAATCTTATCCAGATTTCCGATAATTTCTAGGTTAATCGCTTTTAAGTCATCAGTAGAAATTCCCATTTCAGTTAGAACTTTCACTTTGTCAGCGTCAAGCACAGTAGAAGTAATTTTACTTACTTCATCTGTCTTCACGTTTTCGCCGTTGACTTCTTTGTATTTGTTGTTCACCCTAACTGACAAAATCACTACTTTCTTAGGAATATCAAACTGTGACATTTCAAGGTCAAGCAATCCAATTTTAATGTTTGTATCTGTCATATTGTAAACCATATTTTTTCTCCTTTAATTCCGTATCCTACATGAAAACACCTCTCATCCTTACTCTCCCAAGAGTTTGCGACCTCTTGGTACAACTAGCAAGCCGTAACCCCTTACGTACCAAGGGTTTAGAGTACATTTCATGTATGTGTGCACCCCCTATTAGTACTGGGGCTGTTTTTTCTGACCTCCTGCAAAGCAGTCGGTTGGCTCTTTCTCCCTAGCAAAAAGAGGAACGCTCCGCTCGATTCTGCCCCTCCTGGGCAATCGTCCCTCCCTATTTTGCTAGCTCGAAAGACCGTCATCTGAGTTTGGTAAAATACTCAACGGTTCATTGTTTATCCTCGTTAATACCTCTATTTGCCTTTTTGATAAATCTTCAAGAGACTTACCCTCCATAGCTAATGCCCACCACACAGTTTTTTCAATCGTACAATTAGGGCAGGTTCTGGGGGATAAAATTCTAAAACTACCCATTATTGGAGGATATTCCCATCCTTTATCAAAAGCTAAATCTGAATCAATGATTTCACTTTTTTCACATACCTCGCAAATATGCTTCAACAGCATTTCAAATACCACCTTACATTATTCTAATTCATCTACAATTTGCATATGTACTACTTGTAAAATTTGTAACAAAGCTTTATAAGGATTTTCATCACATTCAGTAGCACCCATTAAACTGCCGTTCGATAACTTGACAACAACACTAATTTCGTTCATTTCTCATCCTCATATACCTATCACAAGCTTCGTCAAAATATTCCTCAAAGTCTAATTCATCAGACTTAAACGGTGTCTCGACATACCGAGGAGTAGGGATAACCCCATCTATTTGAATGTACCCTGTCCCAATGTCGCAAGTTTTATAATCAATATCTTGACTTGAAAACATCATGCGACAGGAGTCAGAATCAGCCGTAGTTGCTCCTAATAAAAGAGCTACCCCAAAATTCTGTCTCATATAGGTAGGAATGAAGTCACTAGATGCCCTTTGCAAACCGACTATCACCTCTATTGAAGCTTGGCGTGATTTTACTAATAGACTTCCCAAGGTTCGACATTGCCTCTTGATAGGCTTGTTTCCCTTCTTTAGTCGTTTCTGCCTCTGTTTTGAAAGCAATCCCCTCATCAAGCACAATTATCAGAGGAGTGTTCCCCTTAACTTCAGCCCACGATAACACTTTTCCTTTAGAAATATAGGTATCTGGGTTATCCGCCATAACCTGAAAGCGTCTATTCATTTCCAAGACAGCCTCGCGAAGGGCACCAGAAATTTGAAAGGGAGAATTATAAACTACTTTATAGCCTAACCTATCCTCTAACTTTTTACCAACAACAAAAGAGAGTTCTCCTTTTTTGGGGTCTAATAACTTAATTTCAGAACCTAAACACAAGTATTGAGCCACTAGGTTCTCTATCATCACTGTTTTCCCTGATTTGGTCGAGCCAGCTAGGAGTACATGCGGAGGAGACCCGAACTCCCAACTAACGCTTTCAGAGATTGTTATCACGTTTTCATTGTGTAGAGTATCCTCCCAAGAAATTCTTTTCTCGGGATATTTTCTGAATGTATACTTAACAGAACTACAAGTCTTTACTTTTTTTTTCCAAGTTTAAATTCAAACAAGCACTCAAATATACATCTAACTCTGACACCTTATTAGAGAAATTATCACCCATAACATAAGCATAAACAACTATATATTCCTCATCTATAGAAAATTCAAGAACCACGGAACGAACTATAACTCCGTCAGAAGAAGATATAAATAGGTTGTTAGATTCGAGCAAGAAGAGTAATCGCTCCCTTATAGCAAGGATGGGCTGTATTCTATTGTATAGTTCACTCAGCTTAGATATAAATTTATTGGCGATTAAAATTTCTAAGACCACAGCCAAAACTAGTAAAAGTCCTGAGATGTTAAAGATTAAAACCAGTAAAATAAAGATAAAGATTTGAGATAGTATAGAAGCCCAATAAAAATTCTTCATTAAGGAGGTTGATAATATGTACGACTCACAAAGGGAGACCCTACGATTTATACGAAACATATTTTACCTCATCTTATTTCTTATATCCTTGATAATAAAAGAAAGAGCGATAAGCTTAACCCTTAAGAAATAGTAAAGAAAAGCCACAAAAAAAATGAAAGCTATAAGGGACAATACTATACTTAAGAGGGAGCCAAAACCTGCGGGATTATACACAGATAAAAGAGCGAAGACGAACATACAAAAAAAGCAAAATCTATATTTCTTTATCATTGTTTTTTCCTCTTTTAAACATAGCTGGTAATATCGATAAAAATTGAATTAAAAAGACTATAAAAGCTACGACTAAGGCAAATTTCGCAGATAAAAATGGATTATAAGAAGAAAATTCCAAATGCGCTCCAAACCCAGCAAAAAAGCTGATAATTAACAATAAAGTCAGAGAAGTTGTTTTCCAGAAGTATTCATTAACTTTCATTTTCGTATTTCCTTTCAAATTTTAAAAATAAAGGGAGGGATTAACCTAACCTCCCCTACCAAATCAATAATATTCGACAATAGTAGTATAGAATGATTCACCACTATAGCTGTAGTTAGCCTCATTCATCAATACCATTCTAGATTTATCAGATACACGATGCTTTTGACGATTTAATACAATAATATTCTCAGCAAATTTTTTCAAAGTTGGTTCATTAATTTTATCAAATGGTAATTTTCTCATAAGTAACTCCCTAGATTCATCGTCTAAAAGAAAGCATGGTGACTCGTCTGGATTAAACCTCTGTACACGTTTCACCCCATGAGAATTAGGAAAGACCATTCCCTCAATATCAACCAGTTCTTTAAATGTTTTCATATTTTCTTTCTCCTTAAATTAAAATTTTAAAATTAAATATAGTTTATTTTTGAATTATATCTTGAATGGAGAAGCTCGACTGTTACTCATATTCACAACCTCATTTTAAAAGTATATTTCTTGTATACATCAAGTATGTATCAAGTGTAAATCATGGTTATATCATATCATGCCGGGAGACAAAAATCAAGGGGGCAACATTACATCTTTGTTGCATATGTATTACATATTAGATACATGAATATATATTTATTGTTGCAAAAAAAAGACGCTCAGTGCGTCAATTAATTATTATTTTCAAAATCTATAATCTCAGACTCCAGACTTTCAAAAAGTTCCTTTATCGCTAGATTAATCACCCAAGTCCTATTCTCTCTTTCAAGCATATTTTTTTCTTTAAAAAACTTAGCTAGTCTTGGTAAATTAATTTCATTCTGTTTATTCAAATAAAAATTTGTTAATTTCGCCATAATATTCCTCCTACATAATATATATCATAAAAACACATACTTTTCAAGTAATTCCTATCCAAAAACTTCTCTACACACTTTGTACATCTGATATAATACCTTTGATGAACTATCATAACGAGTAATTTTGTTTAGTACTTCTACAAACTAATGTACTCCATAAATTGAAACTACAACGCCCTTATCTAATTAAGAAAATATCTAACCTATGATAAAGCAATACTAATAAGTGCTATATTCTGATTTCCAAAGAATATTAATTTATCGTAACTGATTCCTAACTGATTAAATTTCAATAAATTCATATTTCTCTATTTACCATTTATTTTATTTTAGGTAGAAATGCTATCAAATCAAGGTTTTCAAATATCATTACATACCTTTAAAACAACATCTTCTTCACAGAAGTTAAGTAAGCATTCAATACGAATCAATACAGAAGAAAAACGCTGATTTTAAGCGTTTTTTCTTTTTGTTAATTTCAGTACATTGCAATATAAATCATTCAAATGACTATATTTTTTGTTAGATAAATTAGATTTTCGTTTTACATAGCTATCCATTTAGAGGATTTAAAATTAAAACTGATAATTTTCACTCAACTATTGATAAACAGTTTAAAGTTAATTGTAAAGTAAGACTATTCTATATTTTTGAAGATTGTTTAACATAAAGAATCTAAAAAAATTTTCTCAATTTTGGAATTTTAAAAAAAGATGACCAAATATTTTATAAAAACGCAGTATATCAAGTTTGTTGATAAAAATAACTGATACGTTTTTATAATTTTAAAACCATTATACCTAATCTCCGTTTTTAATAAAAAAATAAAAATAGTGTCGAATCGTGGTATAATGATGATAAAGAATTTTTTTATACAAACTTTTCCCATGCACTATTTTTATATTTGATAGGTAATTGAAGCAATAAAAAAATATTTATAAGTTAATGTATCAGATTGATGAACTTACTGAAACATAAAAGTTATCAGGAACTATATTTCGAATAAATAGCTCGATATTTTTTTAATACAAACAAACTATCATTCAAACTTTTGAAAAAATCATAAAAGATAAAGTAATTATATTTACTTTTAGTAAACATACAGATTAGATTTTTAATCACAAAACAATATCAAGTAATATATTTTATGGAAGATACTATATATTATAATTTATACTAATCTGTATTAGAATATTTCACAAAATAAGAAATCTACTAGTCTCCAAATTATTATATGAGGTATAAAAATGAGCAGAATATTAAAATTTTATAAACAAAGTACTGTAATTGTGCCGATTATAGTCAGTCTTCTCACTACTGCTATTGTTCCGTTTTATCAATATGTAACAAGAAGACCGTCATACTCCTTTGTACTAAATAATCCAGTTGGATGGACTAAAGATGACGACATCTTCTCCATATATAATTATGGTAGCGATGATATGAAAGATACAACTGTATATATACGGTCATATATGATTCTCTCTTCAAATTCTCATTCGGACTATTTCGATGATTATATATCTACACATAGTCTATCTATACCTATGGAAGGATTAGATATGAGATTTCAACTAACAGGAAAATCAAAAGGAAAAATTGGACATATTAAATTTAACACAGATCAAAATCCTTTTAGTAATTACTTTTCAAATAATCATGTTGAATTTGGACCAAATTTAAATATTGATATTTCTAATAGAATAAATGAAAATAATTTACAAATCAATACTAATGATATTGACTCTGGATACGATAAAATGAATCTTGTTATTTTCACAATTTTCATCAATAATACAAGTAAAACACAAAATAATCTCTCTAATATTCAAGTTTATGCAACAGATTATTCTTCAGATTATAATACAGGTAAATCACGAACAAAAATTAATACCAACTAATATATATTTTTAAAACAATTTGAGGATAAATATGAATATGATTATGCTAAATACTACAATAGAGAAGATTATGATAGATTTTGGAATGATAAAGATATAATAAACACTTACTATTCAAAAATTCATTGATCAAATAATTAACGATTATAAAAAAATAAAAATAATATAAGAAAAATAACTTCTCAACTAGAAATATGAGTAAAAGATATAGTTTAAAAAGAAATTAAAATTATTATAAGCAAAATTACTATTTATAGCTACATTGAATTATATGGGTAAATATTAAAATTTATGTCCAATCTGTATTTAATATTTATAAAACTTTTAAATTCCAATTATAGTACAACACTCTTTTACTTCGGGTGTTCACTATCAATTCTATCTAGTAATAATAGTAATTTTTCATCAATAATTTTATATTGAAGTTCATCCTCATTTTACTTCACGAAAATAATACACACTTTACTTATTTTGTTTTAGTAAAATAACATCACTTCTCAAAAAGTTAGTTATTATCTTTATGTTAAGGATTAAATTCTGTGTTGTGCAGGACTCAATTCTTTTAGCATAGTTTTAATTCGATTTCTACTTAAGCAATAAATAACCAAAATGACAATAGATTTTCTACTGTCATTTTTATTTTTCTAACTTTTTAGCAGAGTATTCTCGCAACTCCCTAAATCTCTTTCAATTTTTCGAGATAGGCGGTTAATTCTGCTTGGGCTTCTGGTGTTGTGCCTACTAGTTGGCTGCGCATGTGGGAGAGTCTGGCTTCTACCTCTCCAATCTCTTTATCAATCTCTGCGAGCTGGTCTGCGAGGTCGGCTAGGGGAACAACGGGTTCTTCCTCAAAGGTATCGACATAGCGTGGAATGTTGAGGTTGTAGTCATTTTCGACAATCTCTTCAAAGCTGGCTAGATGGGCAAACTTCTCGACATTCTCGCGTTTTTGATAGGTCTCCAAAATCTTGGCAATATGGTCTTCGGTCATATTGTTTTGATTTTTCCCTTTTTCAAACTCTTTTGAGGCATCGATAAAGAAGACATCCTTGTTGGTACGATTCTTTTTAAGGATGATAATAGTTGTCGGGATAGAGGTGTTGTAGAAGATATTTGCTGGCAAGCCGATAACTGTATCAATAGCGCCTTCTTCTAGCAGGTGCTGGCGAATCTTCTGCTCGGCTGCTCCTCGGAAAAGGACTCCGTGAGGAAGAACGATAGCCATGACACCATTATGCTTGAGGTGGTAAAAACCGTGAAGGAGGAAGGCAAAATCTGCTTTGGACTTAGGTGCAAGAACTCCATAGCTTGAAAAGCGAGGATCTTGCAGGAAGCCACTATCTGCTGACCACTTCAGTGAATAGGGTGGGTTCATCAAAACCCCATCGAAATCCGTTGGCTCCGTAGTCGGCCAATCTTCGTCTAGTGTGTCGTGGTTGCTGAGGTGATAGTTCTCAATCGCAACTCCGTGAAGCATCATATTCATGCGAGCAAGGTTGAAAGTCGAAGTAATCAACTCTTGACCGTAGTAAGAAATCGTCGAAGCTTCCTTACTATAGCGCTTGGCATTGAGCAAGAGGGAACCAGAACCCATGGTCGGGTCGTAAACTGACATCCCCTTTTGATGCTCACGCCCTGCAAAGACAATCTGAGTCATGAGGTGAGAGACTGCTTGAGGTGTATAGAACTCTCCAGCCTTTTTTCCAGAATCACTGGCAAACTGGCCAATCAGGTACTCATAAGCATCACCCAAGATATCACCAGCATGACCAGATACATTGAGGTCGTTGAGCTGTTTCATAACCTCAGAGATGGTCTTGTTTTGCTTTTGTGGGGTGTTGCCTAGCTTTTTCGCATAGAGGTCGATATCTTCGAAGAGATTTTCAAATTTTTCATTGGCCTGCTCGATATCACGGAAACTTTGGGCTAGGGATTCTAGCTGGAAGGTTCCTTCATGGATAGACTGAACCAACTTGGTAAAGGTTAGAGAAGGCTCAATCACATAGCCTAGCTCGTCATTTAAGACCTCGATAAGGTCTTCACGGACATCTGCATCCGCAAAGTTTTCCTCATAGAGAAGCTGCGCTTGCTGGAAGGACTCAAAGGTCTCGTCCAAGTTATCACAGACGGCTTGGAGGATGTTGTCGGATAGGTACTTGTAGAAAATCAAGCCCAAGAGGTAGACTTGTATTCATTGGCTTCCATCTGGCCACGCAGGATATCTGCCGCATTCCAGAGGGATTGGTAGAGTTGTCTTGATAAATCTGTTTGTGACATAGGGTCTCCTATCAATTTCTACTTTCATTCGTTTAGTGTAGCTTTTTATGGTCTTGGTATCTTATGAATTGAACACGACCTAAAAGCTGGGTATCTTAGATAAACATTTTTCTGAGTAGGGTTTGTTTGCTTTCTTTGAGCTGGTTGACTCTTTCCTCTTGCTTGGCAATGGCCTTGTCTAGGTCTTGGAAGAAAGAACCGATGGATTCTTGTTCAGGGAGAGAAGGTAACATAATCTTTACTTTTTTTAAAACTTCCCTTGTTAATTGAGGCTGTGCCCCACCTGTAACAAAAGGTTTAAAATCAAACGATAGGCAAAAAGCATACAAAAATGGCTTAGTAATATTATCTTGCTTCTCAACATTAACAACCATAGAATTACCTGTAATCCAAACAGGTCCTTCAACAAAGCTTGGTGTACCTGTTCCCTCTCCCCTTGCAGAGATAGTAACTTGATTTTCTTTATGATTGTAATCCCTATAATATCCAATATAACCATTCGCACCAAATACTGGAAATCCTTCTGTCAGTAAATCTTCACTAGATATTGTTTTCGGTTGATATAATTCCGATATATCTCCTAGCAAAACACTAGTCCACTCATCTTCAAATCCTGCGAAGCGAAGGGCTGGCTTGGTTTGTCCTTTGGCTGGGAAGAGGAGCTTGAGGTAGTTCTCTTCTGCTCTTTGAGCACCTCTAACTTACCCTGTTGAAGGCTAATAAGCTGGTCAATATCTTGGAAGAAAGAACCAATGGCAGTTTGCTCGGGGAGGGAGGGGATTGAAATGAAAATATCAGATAAATCTTTTGAGTTTATTGCTGGATAACTTGTTCCTGTACAATTATCTAAGACAACATTTACAAATTTATTAGTCTGCAAATAAGACAATAAGAAACATCCATCACCATTGGGTCTTAATTGTGCATAACCCGTAGAAAACACATAATCATTATCATCTTTTTTAAATAAATAGTTATTTTTCTGATAGGGTCTCACCGTTTGGTAAAACACATCTCCTTTAACGGCCAATCGTTGTGCTCTAGATGGCGATGTAGAAATAGTTTCATTTCTATACGAAACCATCTCTGTCCCTACCACTGCTCCCAAATCAACATATTTAAACTCATCAGGAACTACTGATTTAGGGTTGACTTCTGCAACTTCTCCCAACTTTTTCTGCTCCCAAGGTTCAGTATAGCCCGCAAAGCGATAACTTGGTTGTTTTGTCATATATCTCCTCCAACTATTTCATCTTTATTTGTATCTATAAATTGCAATTGATAAGCTTTATGAGCACCCCATGCCTTAAGTATTTTCTTAATAGTATATTCGTTATCCTTATCAAACTGGTCTACATAAACGCTCACATCCGGTGCCTGTTTAAAAATTTCTTTGAAATACGGAGCGTCTACTCCATTCTCATCCCGAATACCAAAACCAATGAAATAGATTTCTTTGATAGAGCTTAAACTTTTGAAAAAGTATTCGTGTTTTCTAAGTTGCTGACGGACTGGTTTTCTATTAGCAGCAGACAATCTGTACATAGCCTGAGATAAAACGTCCGCTCCTTCTGGTATGACTATCGAATCTTCTCCATGACCAAATATGAGAACTCCATCATTTAAATCACCATGAATGTGAATGATGTTAGAAGATGGAATGCCATAAAAATCCTCTAGAGTACGAGTATAATTGAAATTTAAAAATCTTGCATCTCTATTAGTTAAAATCATTTCTTTTGCAATCGGGAAATGAGAGGTAAATTTTCTCATGCTCAATTGACTTTCCCATTGTTCATAGGTTTCTTTAATCCATTGTTTAAATAACTTGTTCAATCGATGATGGACATATTGACTGAGTTTATCCGCTACCTTTTTAGCACGTTCTTTTCTAGATTCAGTATCCTCTTTGCTACCGTTCGTTACATGGTAAGGAGTGCTAGCGTTCATAAAAGGGAAGCAGACTAGTTTTTCTTCAAAATCCCCCCAGAACCTTTCTGTATCTGTAATATGTAAAAGAATTTGATAAAGTAACTTCAACTTTTCCTGACTATCAGTACCATTCAATATTTCCATCACTTCTTCAGCATATATTTCACTCTTATATATTCTGTTATCACTATCTTTTAGAAAATATTTGATAGAATCAAAATTTTGCAACGACTCTAACAAATCATCTTTCCCATAAGCCTGTTGATAAACAAACTTTTTGAAATATAAGTAATTCGTCTTCAAATCATGTGCTATATCAAAACCATTTCCAATAATAAATAATTTCTCCACTCTCTCCCCCCTTTCTATTACTCCATTTTCTTATTTCTACACTTTAGATTTTCTCTTTTTGATTTCTATTCTTCAATTTCGGCCAATTTTGAACTTTAGGACATCTATATGCCATTTCTATTGTTCAATTTTTGTCATTTTTGCACTTTAGGATGTACAAATTTTATTTCTATTATTCAATTTTTACTATTTTTGCACTTTATATAGGCAATTATGCTATTCTATTCTTCAATTTTGCCTGTTTTTAAACAATAGATAGGCTGATTTTGTGATATAATGTTAAAAAACGTTGAAATGCGAGGATGACTACATATGAACTATAGAGAACTTAGAAAAATCTACTACAGTCATCGTGACCAATATGAGGAAGAGTATCAACTACGCTTACAGGGATACAGCTCCATTAGGACATCTCTTTATCCTCATTTAATGCAACGCGATACTGTTAAACAAGTCAATACCCTCTATTTGTTACCCTGCATCTAGGGATTTCTCAACTGATGGAGACTATCTCACAGCAGTCTCAACGAATTAGCGAAATAGCTGATACCCTCCCTAAGATTGCCCACGATCAGTTTTATAAAGAACAACTCTACCAATCGATTATTTCCACAAATGAAATCGAAGGTATCCATACAACTCGTAAAGAGTTGGTCGATGTGGAGAAACTACTAGAGGAAGACCCCTATAAGACCGAACAAATCAAACATCTTTCCACCTTGCGAATGTATCAACAAATCCTTAAGGATGAATTTCTACAAATCCAAGCTCTTGAGGATATCAGAAGGATTTATGACCAATTAACACAAGGAGAAATCTCGCCAGAGGATCAACTTGATGGAGAGTTTTTTAGGCAGAAATCGGTCTTTATTCAAGACGATAAGACTGGCAAAGTCGTCTATATCCCACCTCAAAAGGAGGAACAGATTCAGGTCATGCTGACAGAGTGGATTCGTTTTATCAACGACCATTCTATCCCAAACCTTATCAAGGCTTGTGCTGGACACTATTTTTTTGAAAATATTCATCCATTCTATGACGGTAACGGTCGGACAGGGCGCTATATCCTTGCCAAGTACTTGTCTAGAAAGCTCGATAAATTCTCAGGTCTGGTTTTGTCCCAACAAATCAATCACCATAAGCAAGACTATTATAAGGCTTTTAGGAATACTGGCGATCATCTCAACCGTGCCGATGCTACCTTCTTCGTTGAAACCTTATTAACTTTTATCAAGGAAGGGCAGGAAAATATTATCCAGACCCTCCTTGAAAAACAGGAGCAACTGCATCGCTATAAAGTTAAGATAGAGCAAACAGAAGGGCTGGAGGAAGTCGAGAAATACATCTTGTTTCTCCTCGCTCAGTCCAAGCTCTTTGTCGATGATAAGAGAGATGGCATAGAAGATAGAAGCATCATCCAACTGGCCAATCAGTCCAACCATCATTACTCTAAGAAAAAGGTCAAGGATGCTTTCTTGCATCTTGAAGAGAGAGGTATTTTGATCCTAATTAGTCGAAAACCTTCCCAACATTATCTTTCTGACCATTTTTAGGCCTATCTCCCTCTTAGCGGTAAGATATCCTCTGAAATCATGCGCATATAGTCCTCTTTGAGGGCTTTTTGTATTTGAGTTTTGGCAGTGCCTTGTCTCCGTGGGCTTCCTTATAGGCTAGATAGTCCTGAGATTCTGTGATGGCTTTTTCGCCATTTTGCTTGTCGCGTCCGATGCGGTAGTTATCCACTACGAACTGGAGTTCATCCTCTCCTATCTGCCAATAATCTGCCGTTTCACGAATCTTTTTCTGGGTTGTTAGCTCAATCATCTCATCCAACTTATGGATGATAGACTGTCCCTGATAGCTCTTGGCATCAGCTTGGACATTCTGCCAGAGTTTGAAGATGAGGTTGGATAACTTTGGATTGGATTTGTTCAAATCTTCGATATAGTTGTCTACCAGACTCTTTTCCTTTTTACCAATGAGGTTTTCCCGATTTTCAATCAGGGCTTGGATGAGAGAAAGGATATAGTGATAGTTTATCTCGTCGGTGCGGATAGATTCGAGCTCGTACTCGATATCTACGAGGACGCCGTCCTCTCCTTGATTTTCTGGTCTACGTCTGCGGAGTTCTTCGATAACATTTTGATATTGGCCGGCAAAGTTCTCGATGTCTTCTAGGCTGAGGCCAATCTCTCTGAGAATGACTTTCTCATCATAGTCAGAATAGACCTGTATAGAGGATAGAAGCTTGTCAAATTCTTGGAAGGCCTTGGCAAAGCGTTTTAATTCTGCATCTGTCGCTGTATCCAAATCTGGTACCTGCTCTGGACTTGGAGCGATGGCTAGTAGTTGATGAACCTTATCCAGAAACTTGGCCTTTTCCTCCTGCCATTCTGGGGCTAAGACACTGGTTTCACCACCATTTGAGTAGAGGCTCAGAGCTTCATCCACTTTTTCTTTAAAGCGGTCAGGCGTTTGGAAGGTAACGATTTGGCCGAATTTCTTGCCTTCATCAAAGAGGCGGTTGGTTCGTGAAAAGGCCTGAATGATATGCTGGGGTTTCATGGGTTGACGATCCATGAACAGGGTCGATAGGCAAGGGGCATCAAAGCCTGTCAACAAGCGGTCCACAACGATAACCAGGTCCAACTGTTCCTCGCGGAAGGCAAAGCGTTCTTTCTTACGGGCCAGACGGTCGTTAAGATCACTATTGTAGGAAGCAATGGTAGCTAGGCTAAAGTGGGTGCCAAACATGGCATTGTAGTCTTCTAAACTCTCCTCCATGTAGGCTTGGTTGACATAGGAGTCTGCTTCATTTTCTGTCACAGAATAAGTGATGGCAACCTTAGGAAAGTCTGGTAGGACCTTTTTAACATTTTCCGAAATGCTTAGAGACTTCTCTCCATTTTTGACTTGCTTAATCAGGTTATAATAGGCCTGTGCACGGGCAATGCTTTTAACGGTCAAAATGGCTTCATAAGTTTTTCCTACTCCATTTGGAAACCGAGTTTGCGTCTTGAGCGATTGAGAATGGCATCTAAAACCGCAAGCATGTGGCCTTCGTCATCATAACGCTCCTCGTCAATCTCATCTTCTGCCCAACCAGGCATGGTTGTCTGATACTCCACATTAAAGCCAAGAACCGCCTTGTCATGGATGGCTTCTTTGACGGTATATTGGTGGAGGCAGTCACCGTACTGCTCTTCGGTCGTCTGAGCAAGGTCTCCTTTTTGTTCACGTTTATTTTCTGTAAAGATAGGAGTCCCTGTAAACCCATACCAGAGAGAATTTGTAAAGAAATGCTCTAGGTGGCGCTGGCGTTCAGGAGTCACTGCGCGATGGCATTCATCGACGACAAATGCTAGTTTGAGTTGTTTGATACGATTGTAAACCTTTTGGTGACGGCCTTCATCAAACTGACGAATCATAGCATTGATTTTCTGGATGGTCGTCACAACGACACGGCGGTCATCAGAAGCCAGATTTTTAACCAATTCCTGTGTATCATCGGTCTCGTCGATATCGATCATATCGTTCTCTGCGTAAGACTGGAAAGAACTAGTCGTCTGCTGGTCGAGGTCTGTCCTATCAATTACAAAAATTGTCTTTCGATGGATGGAATCTGGAGCAGATTGCGCGAAACCTTATAAGAGGTCAGGGTCTTTCCTGAACCAGTCGTATGCCAAATATAGCCTGACTGGCGCTTGCGACTGGCTTCACGGATGGCCTCAATAGCATGAACTTGATAGGGGCGCAATAAAATCAAGGCCTTTTTGTCATCATCAATGACAGAATATTGCATGACCATCTCATGGGCTCTTGGTATCGACAAGACAGACTCAGCAAAGTCAAATAGTTGGGGCTGGGGTCTATTTTCACTATCCACCCACTTGGTCAAGAAGCGCTCATTTAGCTTGTTGGCTTTGGCAGCTGCAATGTAGCGAGTGTCTGTGACATTTGAGACGACAAACATCTGAAGACTTGAATAAATACCTCTGAACTGTCCTTCTTGGTCGTATTTTTTAATCTGACGAAAAGCATCCATGTAAGGATGAGAACGACTTTTCAGTTCGATTTGAATCATGGGCAGACCATTGATTAGCAAAGTCACATCTCCACGGCGCTGGCGAATACCTTCTCCGCCTGTGATGACTTGGTTGACAACCTCATAGCTTGATTTGCCACCTGCGACATTGTTTCTCCACAAGACTTCCAAGCGAATGGTGCCTAGACTGGCATCTTCACGTTGAACCTGCACCTTGGCAATCCCATTTTCCCCTGCTATCCACTTGGCTGCTTCATAGAAGTTGACAAAATTGAGCTGGTTTTTGATTTGATTTTTCTCTGAATTTGTAAGGGGATGGTCTTGCAAAATGCGGACATTATTAGCTTCCAGCTTGGCAAAAAAGTTTCCCCATAGGAGGTCTTCTGTATTTAACTCAGGTCGATACACCCATTGACTTTCTCCCTTTGTAAGCTGGTTGATCAAATCTCGCTCGATAGCCAATTCCTGTTTAGTTTTAGCTTTTCCTACTACAGGAATAGCAGTCTCGTCTTTAGGAGAGAGTCTTTGACTGATATGGAAATCCTGCAAGGCTGCTTGATTGAGATGTTGCAATTTTTGAGAAGATCTTGCTCCGTACCTTTTATGGCTTGATAGCCTTCCGTCAGGTCTTTATCTGCATCTAAGTAGTGATGCGGATTCTTCTTTATTTGGATATAGCCCTGCACCAAATCTTCTAAACGTCCCAGCTGAATAGCAAGCTGGTTCTGGAGTTCCTGAGAATTGCTTCCAGATGCTTCTTTTTGGTTGATAGCTTCTAGATATTCTACGATGGCAGCATAACTAGGCTGTAACTCAGGTGCTGAAACGATGAGCTCTTGTTCTAATTCTTTTGATAACGTGTACATCATGTCCATACCCCATTTCTACAACGCAAAAAGCCTACCAAAAAGATTGGCAGGTTTTGAAAATGGGTATGAAAACGCGAGTTTATATATATATATATATATATATATGCAAGCTAGTTATTTGCTTAAATCTGAAAACCATAGGGACTCTTCCTTTTCATTCATCCAAGGCGTTGCGACATCGAAAAAACAGCGCCTTTACTTCCTTCCATTGTATCATAAAAGACTAGTAGTGAAAAGATTTTCTAGGCATTCTCTCTAAATCTAGCAATAATTCCCTGACCTTCAAACTTCTACTAAAACAAGCAAAATCCCCTGCAAGCTATACTTACAGGGGACTTGTTTATTATTCTTGTACTTCTTTCTGAGCGGCCTTTCCTTGATCTAGAAAGGCTTGGACAATTTTTTCATCGCGTAGTTTGACAGAATCGTTGATCATTTCTGCGGACTTGACGATAGTTGTTTCTAGTTGGGCACGTTTCTGGCGTCCCAATTCAATGGCAGCGACGATACCTTGGTTTTGAGCGACCAGGCTTTCAGCCAGTTTGGTAACAGACTCAACAGCGACTGTCGGGCTTTGGGCAATTCTCTCCATCTGTGGAATCACTTCCTTGCTGGTCTCAGCTAACATCTGAAGAGCAGCATTATTGGCATTGACAATGGCATCTGCCACGACACCTGATTTCATGGATTGTTGCAAAATACCCAGTTGAGCAATAGAAAGCTTCATTGTTGGAATCGTATTACGACGAAGCATGCCCAATTTTTGGCGCATATCAGATGACACCTTCACAAGATTGCGCATCTGAGGTGTTGTTGCCCAGGCAACATAGAGACGGCTGACATACTCAGTGTGCTGTTGTTCGAGAGTATTGACCACTTCAGCCATACGGGCCAATTCCTGTGATTTGGTTTGGTATTCTACCGTACTTGTATCTAGTTGGTCAGCTTGAGCTTTCAGTTCTGCAGCGCGATTGTCAGCTTCTGTCTGGCTGGCTTCGATAAAGGAAATCACTCCCACTAGATTTTCAATGGATTTGGTATTATCCTCAATCAACATCTCAGCAGAGACGATATTTCGAGCTAAGACATCTTCTTGCTTGACCACTGCGGCAGCCATGCCATCGAGCTTTTGCTCCACTGTTTTTGAGTCAAAGTAAAATTCTTGTAGGGTATTCTTGCTCTTGTTAAACAAGCGTTGCAAAAAGTTGGGTTTTTCTTCTAACTCAGCAATTTCAGCGTTCTTGTATTTAACTACAAAGCCTTGCAACTCACGGTTGGTATTTTTGAGTAGATCATCCACTTGGGGAATCTGCAGTTTCTTTTGTTCTGACAAGATACGATTGACTGTATTGTTCACACCTTCTACAGCAGATTGTCCAAAATCTAAAGAGCATTTTGATTGGTGACAAACTGGTCTACTAACTGGGGCACGTGCGCCTTGATTCCTTCTTGCTGCTCAGGGCTCAACTTTTCAAGGAATGTCAAGGTCTTGTCCGAGCCAGTATTGGTCTCGATGATTTGGGTTGTTTTATCCACCTTAGCTACTGTATTATTGGCAATCTGGTCAATATCAAAATTAAATTCTGTCATAGTTACTCCTTTGTTTCTAACCTATTCTTTACGATCTTTTTCTAGAATACGCAAACTGATATCAAAATCACGCATATCTGTTTCATTGAGTTCTCTCAAGACTTGATCCAGCTCAAGGTCAAATTGTTCGATAGCTGCTTTAGCTTGTTGCAAACGTTCTTCTGCCCGATTATAGTTTTTCGGATTGGCCTTAATCTTTAAATAGCCTTCTAAAATCGTTTGGAATTTCTCCATCTTCAAACTATGAATGGCAGTCAATTCTTCCTTATCCCCCTCAGCAGAGGTAGCAATCTTGTCTAAAATGGCCTGATGATCAATGGCAATATTAGCCAAGGTCTGGGACAATTCTGGAGCTAATTCCTCTGGCTCCGCATTCTCAAGATCTACCTGACTTTCTCTATCCAAACGTTCTAGCTGAACATCGATAGTTGCCCTTACTGTACGGACCTTTTTGTCAATACGGTTGTAGACATCATCATCGATATAGGACTTGAGACGATCCGCCTCCTGATGGATTTCCCGCAGTTCGATTAATACTTGATTGGCCAGACTCTTATAGGACTCTGAACCTTTCTCTACCAAGACTCCCTCTAACTGCTGAATATCTTTGTCCGCCTGGCGAATCCGAGCTTTTAAAAGCTCAATCCGATCGTCGAGCGAAGCATCCTGTAAAAGAGGATAGCGCCAACGTTTATAGAGACGATAACCACCATAGCCTAGCAGGACACAAGCCGCAAGTGGAAGAGCATATTGAACCAAAAGGCCCAGTAAGAACAAGAAGCCCCAAAAATAGAGACAGCCTTTCCAAAAACCATTACCCGATTTCATAAACATTCCTTATTTTCAATTTATAAGTCTATTTTAGCACAAAAGACAAAAATGAGGGCGGAAATCCCCTAGAAAAGAGTTGATTTCTTTACTGTAGAATGGAGGCTAGTAGCACGTGTTCTGATTTCTGCAGAATGGATTCAAACCGCAATCACACTCTGAGGAATATCAAAACAAAAGCTTGAAATATCGAAAGGGTTGTGTTAGAATGAATTTATAGTGATGGTAATTGTCTAACAAGGCAACAAAAAGCCCCAACGTTCCCGCGTTGAGGTTTTTTGGCTTATTGCCCCTTAAAGGTTATTTCTTGCGTGAGTTAAGCCATTTCTCAAACAAGGTTGTCAAAATATTGACTACTAAGGGTGCTAGAAAAATTGTGATGATAATTTCTAACATTGGCAACACCTCCCTTCATTAAATTGAGGGGGCCAAAATATTATATCACACCAGATTTATATCATCAACATCGCATCATTCTTGGAATAGATAGACTCAGATACACCAATAACCTTACTAGCAAATCTCTATACAAACCCAGAAATCAACATTTTAAGACAAAGCAAAAAGCCCACTGTTGTAGGCTTTCTGTAAGATATTTCTTAAAATTAAAGCATTTTGTTGTAGAATTCAACGACAAGTGCTTCGTTGATTTCTGGGTTGATTTCATCGCGTTCTGGCAAGCGAGTCAATGAACCTTCTAATTTCTCAGCGTCGAATGATACGAATGCTGGGCGTCCAAGAGTAGCTTCTACTGCTTCAAGGATAGCTGGAACTTTCAATGATTTTTCACGAACTGAGATCACTTGACCTGGAGTTACGCGGTATGATGGGATATCAACGCGTTTTCCGTCAACAAGGATGTGACCGTGGTTTACGAATTGACGAGCTTGACGACGAGTAGTCGCAAGACCAAGACGGTAAACAACGTTATCCAAACGACGTTCCAAAAGAAGCATGAAGTTGAAACCTAGGATTCCGCCTTTGATTTTTGTAGCTTGTACGAACAAGTTACGGAATTGTTTTTCACCTACACCGTAAGTGAAACGAAGTTTTTGTTTTTCAGCCAATTGCAAACCGTATTCTGACAATTTAGAACGGTTGTTTGGTCCGTGTTGTCCTGGTACGTAGTTACGACGTGCCAATTCTTTACCTGTACCTGTAAGTGAAAGGCCAAGGCGACGAGCTTGTTTCCAAGATGGTCCTGTATAACGTGACATGTGAATGTCCTCCTGATATAAATAATATTTCGGTGGAAATAGTCACTTAGAAAGCCCTGATTCGTGCAGATGCCCTTCGCCTAAACAGCCAAGGTTACTTATCATAAGACACCTGTTGACGAGCTTCATGCTTTCCTGCTGATATTTCACACAAAATCCATTTTACCATGAATAGCTAGATTTGTAAAGGGGTTTTAAGCTTTATTTTCATTACCAGAGAGATTGAGAACAAGGGTAAAGGTGCTTCCTAGACCGTACTGGCTGCTGACTGTGATTTCTCCACCCAATTGATGGGCCAATTCACGCGCAATCGCAAGCCCCAAGCCATGACCACCTGTCTTCATGTTACGCGAAGTTTCGACACGATAAAGGCGTTTGAAATATTCTCCAAGTCCTCTGGGGCAATGCCCTGCCCTTCATCTGTTACACTGATTGAAAGCTGGCTCTTCTCCAGCTTAGCCACCACTTCCAGCTTGGTTCCTGGAGACGAGTATTTAAAAGCGTTATTGACCAGATTCACCAAGATACGAGAAAGTTTGGCATAATCTCCCTCAATCCGGGCAGACTCTGGGATTACCTGCAAATGAACATCTCGCTCCTCCTGCTCAATCAAGAACTGAAATTCACTCATACACTCAATCAAGAGCTGGTCCAGAAAAATGCTGTCTTTGCTGGCAGTTTCCACCTGATTTCTAGCTGTGTTTAGGGTCAAAAAATTCAACTCTTCAACCAGTTTATTGAGTCTTTCAGTCTGGCGTCCAATGGTTGCTAGATAATGCTCCTGTTCTCCTTCCTTGATAACCCCATCCAAAATCCCTTCTACCGTCGCTTGAATCGAAGTAATGGGAGTCTTGATATCATGCGATAGCTGGGCAATCATCAAGCCCTTTTCTCGTTCGCTTTCTTCCAAGGAATCAAAGGTCGCCTGCAAATCATGGGACATTTCATTGAAAGCTTGCCCTAATTGCTGAAATTCTACAGGACCTTGAACCTCCAGATTTGAAGGAAAATCCTTGTCCGCTACTCGCTTAGCATGCTCCTTGAGTTTGCCCAACGACGTAAATACCGGCGACAGGAGAAAGAGACTAATCCCAGCACCGACAAGGCTGGCAACGATGGTCATCCCAAGCAAAAAGTAAATCTCGCTTTTCGCAATCAGCATTTTTTGAACAGCCCAAAAAACCACGATAATCGTTAGGAGTGTTGAAGTGACATACCCCACTAAAATATAACTTTTTAATTTCATTAACTACCTCGTGCTTTCTCAATTTTGTAGCCCAAGCCCCAGACGGTTTTGATGGTGGGTGTTTCTGAACTAGCATGTTTAGCCAACTCCTGTCGAAGAGCATGAATATGAACATTCAAGGTATTGGTATCATCTACATAGTCTTCCTGCCAGACCTTTTCATAGAGGTCTGTCTTAGAAAAAACGCGCTCTGGATTGCTGGCTAAAAGCCATAGAAGTTCGAAGGATTTGACTGTTAAATCAAGCCCCACATCTCCGACTTGGACCTCATGACTACCGTGATTCATCCGTAAATCCCCGAGACTGACGACCTCTGTCTCACCTCCACAATGAAGGCGACGCAAGATATTGTGGACACGCAAAACTAGCTCACGAGGACTAAAGGGCTTGGCAATAAAGTCATCTGCCCCTAAGCTCAGGCCGTAAATCTTGTCCTGCTCGCTAGTCTTAGCCGTGATAAAGAGAAAAGGCTGATCTGGAGATTGATACTGAACCTCACTAATCAAATCATAACCATCCATCCGAGGCATCATGATATCTGTAATAATCAAATCAATCACTTTTCGCTTGAAGATTTCCAAGGCCTCTACCCCATCATGGGCCACCAAAACCTGATATCCTGCCTGAACCAGGTAACGTTGATGAATATCCGTGATTTCTACCTCGTCGTCAACGAGTAAAATTGTCTTTCCCATCTGTCTCTCCTTTGAAAAAACAGTGCTATACCAGAATAGTATAACACTATTTTAATCTCTTTACGAACATTCTAATCGCTATCTGGATTTTTCAAATCCTAGATAGAAAGTCTGTAGCTAGACTAGTCATTTTCCTCTTTTTTAGCTTTCAAACCGAGTCCACCTAGAAGTCCTGCCAAGGCTAATCCAAAGAATCCAAGAGTAGCCATTGATGTTTGGGCTTCACCAGTATATGGAAGCATGTCTTTTTGGCCTTTCATTTGATCAGCCATCATTGGACTTGACACCTTGTTAGTAGATGCCATCTTGCCTTCATCAGACATTTTGCTTGAGGTTGCTAGAGCTTGATCTTGTTTCATGCTTGGTGTTGCCATAGGCTGGCTAGCATTCATGGTTTGTCCTGCTCTTTGCTAGGCATCATCTTATCCTGACTAGCAGCTGGCATTTGAGATTTCATCTCATCTTGATGAGCACTTGGCATTTGAGCGTTCATCTTAGACGCATCTTGATGACTATTCATCATTGGAGCCGGCATAGCTGAACCATTAGAAGATGGGATGAAACCTGACTGCATCGGAGTAAGAGACTGATGTCCATTCAAGTTCACTGTCAATTCTTTAGTCGCTACAAGGTTGCTCAAGTCTGCTTTGCTATCTTTGGCACCATACACTTTGATGGTTGCCTTGTAGCTTTGAGTACCGTTTTGTTTCAAGAGATCTAGAAGCTCTTTATCTGATTTACCCTGAGTACCTGCCAAATCCACTTCATAGAAGTAGAGGCCTTTGCCTAATTTTTCTACTGGTGGTAGAGCAGGGTTTTTAGCTGAACCGTTGTCTGACCATGGAGCCTTGTCAGAAGCCTTCAAGATAAGGCGAGTCAACATACCGTCACCAGCGAAGAACTCGTATGGGATGACTTGGTTGACACCAGCTGTGAATGGGCCAGGGAAGTTGGCTTTGTCCAAGTATGTAGCTGGAACATCTACTGTATCTTTAGTATTGTCAGCCACACCTTTTTGCACTTCAGCTGGAGTGGTCAAGCCATTCAAGTTTACTATCAAATCTTTAGTCGCTACGAGGTTGCTCAAGTCTGCCTTGCCGTCTTCGCACCGTACACTTTGATGGTTGCTTTATAGCTTTGTGTACCGTTTTGTTTTAAAAGGTCAAGTAACTCTTTGTCTGATTTGCCTTTAGTACCTGCCAAGTCCACTTCATAGAAGTAGAGTCCTTTGCCCAATTTCTCTACTGGTGGAAGAGCAGGATTTTTAGCCGAACCATTGTCTGACCATGGAGCCTTGTCAGAAGCTTTCAAAATCAGACGAGTTAACATACCGTCACCTGCGAAGAATTCATATGGGATGACTTGGTTGACACCGGCTGTGAATGGGCCAGGGAAGTTGGCTTTATCCAAGTAAGTAGCTGGGACATCTACTGTGTCTTTAGTGTTGTCGGCCACACCTTTTTGCACTTCAGCTGGAGTGGTTGCTGGTTGAGCTTCATTTGCTTCACGGTCTTGTCCAGAAACTGTAAGCGCAGGATTTGTTGCAGGTTTAACCGCATCTTCTGTTTCTTTCTTAGATTCGGGTTTTGCTTGCACTTCTTCTTTGGGTGCTACCACTTGGTCTTTAGCAGCTACATCTGCTTTTTCTGAAGAGCTTGTAACATCCAAGATTGCCTTAGGTGCTGAGTCTGCCTGTTCTGAAGGAAGAGCTACATCAACTGCTTTCTTGAGAACCTCTGCTGGTAAGTCGCTCTTTTCACTCACCGAAGCAGCGTCTGGCACGACTTGGGCAGGGGTTGGATTGAGCCCATCGGCACGTACAGAACTTGGTTGACCAACTAGGACAAAAAAGCCACTGGCCACAACAACTGAGGCAACACCGACACTGAGACGGCGAATAGACCAACGAGTATATCTTTGATTTGGATTGAATTTCATAGGATTCTCCTTAGAGTTTTTCTTTATTTGATGACTCTAGTATAATCTCCTAAAATTAAAAAGGATTAAGAAAAAGTTAAAATTTTTCTTAAATTCCTCTTATAAAATACTTATATTAATTTTTTTACGAATTTAATTCTGCCAAGTCATCTAGATACTGGTTATTTATTACTGCCAAGATATAGGCATCTGCTTTCAAGAGGTCATTGGGTCCAAATTGGACATCCAGCGGTGAATTTTCTTGTTCACGAAATCCTAGGACATTGAGGTTGTATTTGCCACGTAAATCTAGCTGGCTCAGGCTTTGACCTGCCCAAACACTCGGAATCTTCATCTCCACGATAGACACATTTTTATCCAGCTGAAAGACATCAACATTGTTATGAAAGAGAATGGTCTGCGCTAGAGACTGCCCCATTTCATACTCAGGTGAAATCACCGAGTCAGCACCGATTTTTTCTAGTACTTTCTTGGCTGTCTGGCTTTTGACCTTGGCAATAACCCTTGGTACACCTAGACTCTTACAATGCATAACTGCAAGCACACTCGACTCCAGATTTTCCCCTGTTGCGACTACAACCGTATCACAGGTATCAATTCCTGCAGTTCGGAGGAGTTCCTCATCTGTAATATCACCCACAACTCCACGCGCCAAACTGGCTCAAATTGATTGATGTGCTCTGCATGGTCATCAATGGCAATGATATTCATATCTTGCTTGGCAAGGGCCGTCAGGACACTACTCCCAAAAATCCCCAAACCTAAAATTCCAATCGTACGATCTGACATCATTCTTCCTTTCTTATCCAATACTAATATCTGCTTTCATATACTGAATCAAATCTTTCTTATCAGGCTGGTAATCTGCTAGACTGACCAGCAAGGTCAAGGGACCGATACGGCCGATAAACATGAGCACCATGACAATGCTAAGAGCTAGCTTGCCCAATTCTGGTGTCAGATTTGCCGTTACCCCAACTGTCGCAAGAGCTGAAATGGTCTCAAACATGAGGTAAATAAATCGCGGTGTTCCTTCTGCTGTAATTCCCAACAACATCAAGCCCAACAAGAAGGTCATCAAAAAGATAATGAAGACACTAAAGGATTTTTGGACTGTTCGAGCCTCAATGGTTCTCTGCGCAACATTGGCATGAGGTAAGCCCAGCAATTCACTACGCGCAAAGACCAATAAGACAAAGAAAGTCGTAATCTTGAGCCCTCCAGCCGTTCCTCCAGGCGCCCCTCCGAGAAACATCTGTAAGATATAGATAAACAAGGTCACAGGCCGAGCTTGGGTGTAGTCAATAGAGGCAAAGCCAGCCGTTCTCATGCTGACGGTTTGGAAAAAGCTGACTAGCACTTTCTCTGGAACACTGAGATTGCCAATGGTTCCAGGATTGTGCCACTCCGTAAAGAGTGTGGATACTGTCCCAAACAGCAAGATCCCTGCAGTCAAGAAGAGAACTAGCTTGGTGTGGAAACGCAGACGGCGTTTTTTCTTCTTGTCAAACTGGGTTGCCAAGTCAAACCAGACCATAAAGCCAAGACCACCTGTGATAATCAAGCCAGAAATGACCAGATTGATCAAGGGATCCGTCTGAAAAGCCACTAAACTGCTACTGCCGAAATTATCAAAACCAGCATTACAAAAGGCTGAAATGGCTAAAAAGATAGAGGTAAAAATGCCTCGTCCCCAGCCAAACTCAGGAATAAAACGAAAACTTAGTAGAAAAGCACCCAAGCCCTCCACCAGAAAAGTTGTCAAAAAGATAGATCGCATAAAGGCCTTCAGCGACCGAGTCTCCCCATAACTGAAGCTCTCCTGAATGGTTTCACGACTGCGAAGACTAAGCTTTTGCTTCCCCTGAATATAAAAGACCCCGATAAAGGTCATGAGCCCCAGACCACCAATCTGTATCAAGAGCATACAAATCAACTGACCCCAAACATTATAGGTAGTAGCTACCGGTTGCGTAAAAAGGCCGGTTACACAGACCATAGACACCGTCGTAAAAAGATGGTCAAAATAAGTAGCCTGAGAACCATTTGTCTGAACAAAAGGTAAGCTCAAAAGAAGAGAACCTATAAAAATAACTCCAGCGAAACTTAAAAAAATCCGACGAGCTGGCGAAAGTCCACCCAAGGCCCTTTCAAGTTTTTTCACAAATAATTTGAATAACATACATCCATTGTACCATAAAAAGTAGGAGAGTAGCTATATCTGAAAGGCTATCTCAAGGCAGAGTTCCAAGGCCTTCTCGAAAGCTTCTGAACCCCAGTCACGACTATCGTACTGGTCCAAGTCTGCTAAGGAATCAGCTGTGAACAACAATTCTCCCCAGAGAATCCCACGAAGTTGGGCTACTGCCGCAAGCGCAGAACACTCCATCTCCACAACAACACAGCCTTCTTCCTTACGATAAGCCACCTTTTCAGCCGTTTCTCGGTAAAAACCATCTGTCGTCCAGGTCATAACTTCTTCATAGGGAATCCCTCTGACTTCCAAAACTCGCTCAATAGCAGCAATAGCCTCTGCCTGAATTTCCATATAACGAGAAGGTGCCACATAGTGATAACTAGCTCCTTCATCTCGCAGAGCGCGAACAGGGACTAGAAAGGCGTTTTCTTCTATATCAGCCAGCACACCACAGGTACCGGTGGAAATAATCTGCTCCACACCGTAACCAATCAACCAATCCATAAACTGGGCTGCTGGAGCGGAACCGACAGGAGCCTGAGCCAGACAAATTTCCTCGCCTTTGTAGTTCACGACATAGACTGGATAGATCTTGGTGGCAGAAATAAATTCGCTGACACAATCCACCCCTACTTCCCTCGCATAGCGGTCAATCTCCTCTTCCAAAAATGCATAGATGCACTTCTTTGGTAACTTTAAATCCAAGCCTTCATGATTCGGCATAATGACTGCCTCAGGATTATCATCAAACTCTAAAATAGGAATAGCGTGTTTTTGAATCATAGAATACCTCCTCTAATTTTGTACTATTGTATCAAAAGCTGACCGAGTGTCAAGGAGGAAGCTGAGAAACCGAGGAGAAAAACAATACAATCGCAACCAATCTCCACCAAGTCAAAACAACTTGCTTGACAAAAACTTAACTTCATGGTTTAATATACCCCATAAGGGTATATTTGGAGGTGCCTATGTTTCACTTATTTACAAAAATTGACAGTATTTCTACCAGCGAGTTAGAATCTAAACTCAAGGAACCAATTCAGCTACTGGATGTTCGGACGCCGATGGAATTTCGTAGAGGACATATCAAAAGTGCCAAAAATGTTCCTCTAACCGAAATTGGTTCCTACACACCAGCGACAAAAGAAACACTTTATGTCATTTGTCATTCTGGTATGCGTAGTAAGATGGCTGCTAAAAAGCTTAAGAAAAAAGGCTACGATGTTATCAATGTCCGAGGCGGTATGAGTGCTTGGACAGGTAAGGTCATCTAAATTTATAAAGGAGAAAGTCAATGAAAATTATCATTGTCGGGGGAGTTGCAGGCGGAATGTCAGCAGCAACCCGTCTCAGACGTCTCATGGAAGACGCTGAAATCACTATTTTTGAGAAAGGTCCCTTTGTTTCCTTTGCAAACTACGGACTTCCTTACTATGTTTCAGGAGAAATTGCAAACCGTGATAGCTTATTGGTCCAAACTCCTGAAAGTCTCAAGGCACGCTTTAATCTGGATGTGCGACCATTTCACGAGGTTATCCAGATTTCGCCAGAAGAACACACTGTGACCGTACGTCACGATGGGCAGGAATTCACTGAAAGCTATGACAAGTTAATCCTCTCCCCAGGAGCTAAACCATTTGTTCCTACCATTGAAGGATTAGCAGAAGCTAAGAACGCCTACACGCTCCGCAACGTTCCCGATCTCGATGAAATTATGGCAGCCTTGGACAATCATCCAAAAGAAGCTGTCGTTATCGGTGCAGGCTTTATCGGACTTGAAATGGCTGAAAACCTAGCGAAACGTGGATTGCAAGTTACTATCGTGGAGAAAGCACCCCATGTCTTGCCGCCATTAGATCAGGAAATGGCAGCCTTTGTCCAAGCAGAATTGGTCAAAAATGGCGTTCGCGTTATCACTTCTCAGTCTGCGACTCGATTTGAAGACCAAGGAAAAGTCATCGTTCTCGAAAACGGTCAAAAGATCACTTCTGACCTCACCATCCTTTCTGTCGGTGTTGAACCTGAAAACGGACTGGCAAAAGCTGCGGGGATTGAACTGGGACTTCGTGGTGGGATCCTGGTCGATGAACATTATGAAACCAGTCAAAAAGATATTTTTGCAGTTGGAGATGCCATCGTCGTCAAGCAAGAGATTACGGGCCAAGACGCTCTCATCTCTCTAGCTTCTCCTGCCAATCGTCAAGGACGACAAGTAGCGGACGTCATCGCAGGACTAGAACGTACAAACAAGGGAAGTATCGGCACTGCTATCGTTCGTGCCTTTGATATGACAGCTGCTTCGACTGGTCTCAGCGAGCGTATCCTTAGCATGAATCAACTTCCTTACAAGGCCCTTCATGTCAGTGGGAAAGACCACGCTGGTTATTATCCAGGAGCTACTGATATGACCTTAAAGCTCCTCTTTGACCCAACCACTGGAAAAATCTACGGTGCCCAAGGAGTCGGGAAGAAAGGCGTTGACAAGCGAATCGATATCCTAGCAACTGCTATCAAGGGAAATCTCACTGTCTTTGACTTGCCAGAATTGGAGTTCACCTATGCGCCACCATTTGGCTCGGCCAAGGATCCCGTCAATATACTGGGCTACGCATCCTTGAATCTTATAGAAGGTCTCAGCGACAATGTTCAATGGTACCAGCTCGAAGACGAACTGGCTAAAGGTAAGAAATTTCTAGATGTACGGACAAGTGGTGAATTCCAAAGTGGTAGACTCAAAGTCGACACCATCCACATTCCCCTAAACGAACTACGGGAACGCTTGGATGAACTGGACAAGAACCAAGCCTACATCGTTAGCTGCCACAGTGGTTTGCGCAGCTATATCGCAGAGCGTATCCTCAAACAAGCAGGATTTACCGTCCAAAACCTTGACGGCGCTTATTCACTATACAAAATGGCTAAGCCAGAAGGAGTAGAATATGGAAACTAATATCAGCATGGCTGACTTTTATAAAAAATATCAAAATGAAAATCTAGAGCTTATCGATGTCCGTGAAGTACATGAATTCCAAGCAGGACATGCACCAGGTGCCAAAAATCTTCCATTAAGTACCTTGGAACAAGGATACAAAGAACTCAAACCTGACCATGCATATCATGTCATCTGTCAAGGAGGAGTCCGATCTGCATCTGCCTGCAAATTTCTCAGTTCCCAAGGCCTCACCGTTACCAACGTAGAAGGTGGCATGAATGCTTGGCCTGAGCAAGTAGAATAAATAATCTTCTACAAGAATCTATTACCCCCATACAAAAAGCAACAGATATGCCGTTGCTTTTTGTATGATTAAGAATGCTCTAGATAAAATCAAGTCAAACTCCTCATAAACTATAACTGAGCATATAAATTGACTTCTATATTTTTAGTGATACAATACATAGAATGCCATTTGTTAAGTACGTTCAATATAAAATTAAAAACTTTGGCATTAAGGAAGGAATTCACTATGAAATCAAAAACTATTGCACTTTCTGTTGCAACATTAGCCAGTGTTAGTTTATTAGTAGCTTGTGCCCCTGCAGCTCAACAACAAAATCAACAACCTGCTCAACAAACACAACAATCTAACCAAAATCAGCAATCTAACCAACAAAACACTAACAATAGCAATAACAATAAAAACCAAGCTGCTCCAGCTCAAAATGCTCCAGTAGCTCAACCTGAAAACATCGATGGAACCTATCAAGGACAAGATGGCCATGATCAAATTACTTTGACTGTTACTGGTAAAACAGGAACATGGACAAAATTAGAATCTGACGGTGACCAAAAAATTAAACAAGTTACTTTTGATCCAGCAAACCAACGTATGGTCATTGGTGATGATGTACAAATCTACACTGTTAACGGAAATCAAATTACAGTAGATGATACTGACTTTGATCCTTCTGATCGAATTATTTTATCAAAATAATCATAAAAAGAGGCCTAAAAATAGAGCCTCTTTTTCTCAACGTTAAAATTTACATTAAACTATCCTACTGATGGCATTTTTGTCTTTATGATAAAGTAAACAATTACTTCACTTCCGTTTAATCAAGTATCGGATAGCCTTTTCTAGACGTTCCTTTTGAGCTTCAGGATCGTCTAACGGCTGATTAATACATTCAGTAAGGTTTTCGGTAATTATCATCTCAATCACGCGCTCTACACTAGATTTCACTGCTGTCAGTTGCGTCACAATATCAGCACAATCACGATCTTCTTCAATCATCTTTTGAATCCCGCGCAACTGACCCTCTGAACGTTTCAGACGAGTGATATACTTTGAATTTGTCATCTCTTTTTCCTTGCTCGATTTTTCTTCATTATATCTCTAATCAGCTCCTTTGTCAAAATTCTCGCCCATCCAGCTCACGCAGCTCTGTTACCAAAGACTTTTCAAAAGGCAAACTAGCCATGCTGATAACTTGATAGAAATTCCTAGTTTTATCTATCTAAGCGAACACGAGTCACAATTCCATCTGAGTCTGTGATTTCCAACTGGCTAGATGTCAACCACTTGATTGGTGCATCAACTTCTTGTACTCGCTGCGCGATCGTTAACAGTTCTTCTTTATGTGCGACTTCAATGACATAGTAGGCCAAGCCTGGCAGGCCTTGTTTACGCGGAGCCAGACCTTTCCCACCCCATTCGTTGACTGCTAAGTGATGATGATAGTCTCCAGCTGCAATCCAACTAGCGCTAGGCACACTGAATTGATCCTCTAGTCCTAACACCTTTTGATAAAACTGACTAGACTTTCGACTATCCTTGACGGAAAGATGAATATGCCCCATTCTCGTACCTTCTGCTAGGATAAAGGGCTCTACTCTTTCTCCCAACTCATAGATGTCCTGAGCTGCAAGAGCCTCAGTGACCCCTATAATACGCCCATCTTCTCGAATATCCCATGTGGAAACGGGTTTATCTCGATAGAGTTCAATGCCATTCCCCTCCAAATCTTCCAAGTAAAGGGCCTCACTGTAACCGTGGTCTGCACCTCCGACAAGAGGAATCTGTAAATCTGTCAGATGTTTCAAGACATCAGCCAAAGCCTTGCGTGTGGGCAAGAGAATAGCCAGATGGTAAAGGCCATAATGTTCCCTTACTTCTCCGCTCTCTTGTGTTTGAATCAGCTGAACCAAGGCTTTTCCACCAAGACCTAGAATGACCTCTGTCTCAGTTTGAGATAAGATTTCTAAACCAATGATTTGCTGATAAAAGGCTGTTTGACTCGCCAAATCCTTTACATTTAAAACTGCCTCTGCCAAATAAATATGGCTCTTGTATTCATAGGTCATAGGATGTCTCCTTTGTTGTAATTATAATTGTTACAATTATTATATAACTTCTATCAATAAAGTCAAGTCAGATAACTCAAGAGATGCTGAGTAATAACGTCATTTCAGGACAAAAGAAAGTATAGTAGATTGAAATAGAATATGAACAAATTGATTGAGAAATTCAAACTGATTTTTTTCATAATATAGCAAACTGAACCAAAAATAGTACATAATGTGGTGTAGTATTCTTATGGCATATTCAATAGATTTTCGTAAAAAAGTTCCCTCTTATTGTGAGCGAACAGGTAGTATAACAGAAGCATCACATCTTTTCCAAATCTAAGGAACAAAACCAAGAAAAATTGATAGAGATAGACTTAAAAACTATCTTACTGACAATACAGACGCTTATTTGACTGAAATAGCTTCTGAATTTGATTGTCATCCAACTACTATCCACTATGCTCTCAAAGCTATGAGATACACTCAAAAAAAGAACCACACCTACTATGAACAAGATCCAGAAAAAGTAGCTTTATTTCTTAAAAATTTTAATAGTTTAAATCACTTAGCTCCTGTTTATATTGATGAAATAAGATTCGATACTTATTTTTATCGAGAATATGGTCGCTCATTAAAAGGTCAGATAATAAGAGGTAAAGTATCTGGAAGAAGATATCAGAGGATTTCTTTGGTTGCAGGGCTAACAAATGGTGAGTTAATCGCTCCAATGACTTACGAAGAGACGATGACGAGCGACTTTTTTGAAGCTTGGTTTCAGAAGTTTCTCTTACCAACGTTAAACACACCATCAGTTATTATTATGGATAATGCAAGATTCCATAGAATAGCTAAGCTAGGAGATTCTATGTGAAGAGTTTGGGCATAAACTTTTACCTCTTCCTCCCTACTCACCTGAGTACAATCCTATTGAGAAAACATGGGCTCATATCAAAAGCACCTCAAAAAGTTATTATCGAGTTGTAGTACTTTTTTCGAGGCTCTTTTGTCTTGTTCTTGTTTCAACTGACTATATTTTATAAACTGATTTGTCCTGCTATTGATTCAACGAACTATAAATCTTTCCATAATAAAACACATATTATCAAACTTTTCAGCACCTGACAATATGCGTTTTTCTAAATTTAAAGACTTTTTCCCAGCTTTCTTTATTTCACAACAAGTTCATAACGTGTCTTACTTGTAAATGTTTGACCGGCTTTAAGAATGACTTGGTCTTTGAGGTCGCTGTGAATGGCATCTGGTAAAGCCTGCGCTTCAAGTGCAATCCCATTATGCTGTACCATTGGCTGACCTCCTATGATGACACTCTCATCCACAAAGTTTGCTGTGTAGACTACAAAGCAAGGAGCCTCTGTCTTGAAAAGCAGGAAGCGACCTGAGTTTTGGTCATAAAGGAAACCAGCATTGTCATGGCCTGCAGGAAGGGCAAATGGATGGTCTAAACCAGATACCAGTTGGATTTGCTCATCTTCTTCTGCAAAGATGTCTTTCAACAAGGCACCATTGTAAATGTGTTTAACCACATCACGAGTAGCATCTGGAGTTTTTGCAGGAACACCGTCGGGAGCGATTGTATAAATGCCCCCTGTGTTTAGTTGGAAGACATGACGGTCAATCGTCTGCGTGAAATCACCAGACAAGTTGAAGTAGCTGTGGTTGGTTGGATTGACCAGCGTATCTTGATCTGTCGTTACCTTGTAGCTGATTGCATAGGCACCAGTTTCTTCTAAGTGGTAGCTGATCCAGATCTTGAGGTTACCAGGGAACCCTCCTGTCCCGTCTGTACGCTCTGTGTAGAGGGTCAAGCCATGATCGCTCACCTCAACTAGTTCAAACAAGCTGGAATCCCAACCAGTTGAACCACTGTGATTACAGTTGCTAGCATTGTTGACTTCAAGGTCATAAGTCTTGCCATTGAGCTCAAATGTCGCACCTGCAATACGTCCTGCCACAGGACCTACGCTCGCTCCATGCTTGGGGCTATTGCCTACATAGCTATCAAAGTCATCAAACCCCAAGATAACATTGGCAAAATTTCCGGCCTTGTCAGGTGCGACATAGCTCAAGATGGTCGCACCATAAGTCATAACCTCAAGCTGGTAGCCACTGTCTGTCTCAAATCGATAGGCCAAGACATCTTGTCCCTCAACATTTCCAAATACACGCTCTGTGTATGCTTTCATTCTGTTCTCCTTTTACTATTTCTCTCAAGCAAACAAACCATAGAAAGCCTACTGACAATCTATGGTTTGCCTGATGATATACAAATCCTCTTGTCAAGAATTCATAAACACTGTCTTATACTCAATGAAAATCAAAGAGCAAACTAGGAAGCTAGCCACAGGCTGCTCAAAGCACTGCTTTGAGGTTGTAGATAGAACTGACGAAGTCAGCTCAAAACACTGCTTTGAGGTTGTAGATAGAACTGACGAAGTCAGTAACCATACCTACGGCAAGGCGACACTAGTATGGTTTAAAGAGATTTTCGAAGAGTATTACTTTTGATATTCGTGGATGATCACACCTTGTACCACACGATTTACTGTACCTGTAGGAGACGGTGTATCTGGTTTATTTTCTACCTTGAGTGAAGTCAATAGGGCAAAGAGTTGGGCATAAACGATGTAAGGGAAGACACGGTAAATATCATTCAAGACACCGCCACAACCAAGGGCCACTTCTTTGACATTTTCAAGACCAAAGGCTTGATCACTCAAAAGCACAACACGGCGAGCAATCTGATCACCAGCAACTTCACGAACCAAGTCCAAGTCGTACTTGTGAGTGTAGTCTGTCGTTGTACCAAAGACCAAAACAACTGTATCTTCGTTGATAAGAGATTTTGGACCGTGACGGAACCCGACTGGGCTTTCATACATAGTCGCCACTTGACCAGCTGTTAATTCCAAAATCTTGAGCTGAGCTTCATGAGCAAGCCCAAAGAATGGACCAGCACCTAGATAGATGACACGATTAAAGTCTAAATCAACAAGCTCTTTGACATCTTCTGCATTGTCTAGAACTTTACGGGCAAGACTAGATACAACTTCAAAACGTTCAGCTTTCACAGCAAATTCTGTAGGATCAAAGACCAAGAGAGCTGTCAACATCATAGACGTAAAGCTAGAAGTCATAGCAAAGCCAGCATCATTAGAAGCAGCAGGTTGTAACAGCAAGAGATTGCGTTCATCGCCATGAGCTTGAAGAGCCAATTTACCATCTGCTGCACAAGTAATCGTCACTTGGTAAAGCTCATCCACCAAGGCCTTGGCCAAATCAACAGTTGCAACACTTTCAGGCGAGTTCCCACTGCGAGCAAAGGATACAAGGACAGTCGCCACATCTTTTTTCAAATAGGTTGCTGGATTGGCAACGATATCTGTTGTCGCAATGGCATTGAAATTCCATTTGCGTTCGTCATAGACTTCCTTAAAGTAAGGTACCAAGGTGTCTCCCACATAAGCAGAAGTTCCAGCACCTGTCAAGATAACCTTGATATAGTCATGTTTATCAGCAATCCCTTGTAGGAAGGCTGCAATTTCTTCACGCTTTGCTTGATAAGATTCAAAAGCTTCTTTCCATACATCAGGCTGTTGGTAGATTTCACGTGTAGTGATTTCTGCTCCCAATTCGAGTAAGTCTTCTTTTGTATAATGTAGCATTGAGTTCCTCTTTTTCTATTAAAGATGGGAATGGGAGTAAGCCCCATTCCCATGTATATTCTATATAAAATGTTCTAACGATTTTCACGTTGTCACATCTTATTGAATCAAGTTCCAACTAAAATCTTTGGGAAAAAGACCGATTATCGTCGGAGCGTCGCTCCATCATCCTCCTATCGCCTATTTTCCCTGTGATTTACGTTGTCACATCTTATTCGTCTTCGTCATCATCGAAGCCCGCTAACAGGTCATTGACTTTCACAATGCTTTCTGCAGCACGGCTCTTGTAATCCGCATCTGCGCCTGTGAGGCTCGCATTGATAAATTCAATCACCATTGGAAGATTCATCCCTGCGTAAAGGTCAATATCACGACCTTCCATAATCAAACGGCTTACCACGTTACATGGTGTTCCACCGAGAAGATCCGCAAAGACGAGGAAATCATCCAATCCTTCAATAGCAGCTTCAAATTTTGCAGTAAATTCTTCTGGGCCATCTTCTGGAAGAAGAGCCACTGCATGAATATTGTCTTGTGGACCCATGATCATTTCTGTGCTACCTTTAAGCTCCTCACAGAAACGACCATGACTCACCAAAATTAATGATTTAGCCATAAATTATGCGCCCATTCCAAGTACAAATTTACCAAAGGCAGATAGAGCCAAGGCAAGTGCGATAATAATACCGATAGCTTTAGTAGAGTTCATACCTTTCTTACCAAGCAACCAGAAGATAAAGGCAGTAAAGATTGCTGGAAGCAAGCGTGGGAAGATTGAGTTCAAGATGTCTTGGAAGTCAATCATTTTCTCACCGATTGCCCATTTGTAAGAAATTTCAAAGTTGATCATTGTTGCTACAAGAGCACCCATCATGAAGACACCAAGTACAGATGCAGCGTCAATCAAAGCTGTCAAAGTACTTTGCATGTTGTTGATAAGGTTAACCCCTTCTTTGTAGGCAAATTCCAACTGTTTCCAACGGAAGATGTCATACGCTACTGCAACTGCGATCCAAAGGAAGATACCCCATGGTTGGCCAGCGATAGCCATAGTTGCTGCGATTGACCCCATGATAGCAGGTACAAGGGAACCAAAGATTGTATCTCCAAGAGGAGCGAATGGTCCCATCAAACCTGTCTTGATACCGTTAACGGCATCTTTTGAACCCACACCATCTTTTTCTTCCATGGCAAGGTCAAAACCAGCGATAATGGTATGGAAGAATGGTGAAGTATTGAAGAATTGAGTATGAACTTTCATCATTTCTTTCAATTCAGGAGTTCCATCCCCATACATTTTACGCAATTGAGGCAAAATCATGTAAAGGTAACCAGAAGCTTGCATACGTTCGTAGTTCCAACCTAATTGGAAAGTAAACAAGCTACGTTTGTTGATTTGATTAAAATCTTCTTTTGTAAGTTTGTAATTAGAATTCGTCATCTTCGATTTCCCCACTTTCTGATGGTGTAGAAGGTGCTGCTACAGCTACTTTTTGGCTATTTTTGAAGTGAAGCACTGCAAGGAAGATACCTACGATAGAGATACCGATCATAGACAAACCTTTGAAGTTGTTCACGAAACCAATTTTTTCAGCAACATCTTTCGGTAGAGTACCTACGATACCAGCAACAGCGCCACCAAGACCTGTTACATATGAGTAAAGAACAGTCAACATAGCTGTCAAACCAAATCCCATTGCAAGGTAGTGAAGGTTACGTTTAACTGGAAGGTAACGAAGCAAGATTGCAAATCCAAGACCTGGAAGCATACGACCTGCAAGTGTCAAACCATCCGCAACCCATTTGTAGGCTTCAACTAAGTCTACTACTGATTGTACAAAGGCACCACCAAAGGCAAGCGCGAAGAAGACTGGAAGGGCACGAGATAAAGCCCAAGGAATCGCACCAGTAGGTAGTTGCGTTCGATACCTTTATAGTCAAAGCGTTCGATTGCAGCATCCACACGGTGAGCGAAGAAAGTAGTTGTCATACGTCCAAGAACGTCGAAGTAAGTCAAGAGAGCTGCTACTGGCACAGCGATTGTTGTAATCGCAAGTGCTGTATCAATTCCTTGTGAAACAGAGAAGGCTGTCGCAAGAACCGCACCAGAAGTTGCGTCGATACGAGAAGCACCACCGAAGGTACCAACCCCAAGAACGAACAATTGCAAGTTACCACCGATAAGCAGACCAGTAGTCACATCTCCCATAATTAAACCAGTAATGAAACCAGCAAATACAGGGGAACCTGCAGATGAAACGATCGTCAACTCATCACAGATTTGATAAGCTGAGTACAAAGTGAGAAGTAAAATTTGCCACCATTGTATCATAACAATGACCTCCTAAAAATTTTTTCCTATTTTAATAAGCTCAAAAAGTCTGAAATTGGATCATTTGGAACCATTTGAGCAGTAAGTTTAACACCTTTTTCTGCCAATTTGTGGAAATCTTCCACATCCTTATCCACTACGTTGATAGAACGTGTGATAGCGCGAGTTTCTGGTGTTTGAGACATATTCCCAACATTAAGGGTTTCAAGTGGTACACCTGCTTCTACCAAACCAAGGAAACGGTCTGGTTTACGAGCCACGATAAAGAGACGTTGGCTATCGTATTTACCAGCAAGAATATTGGCTGCCGCTTTCTCAATTGGCAAAATACTCAATTTCACACCTGGTGGTGTCGCAAGTTTCAAACCACTCTTTTCAACGTCGTTGTTGACAACTTCGTCATCTACAACCATAATACGTGAAACATTTAGTTTCCCAGCCCAAAGATTGGCTACTTGTCCGTGGATCAAACGTCCATCGATACGGCATCCTACAATTGTCATAAATTTTCCCCCTTTATATGTTTTAGTGTAGGTTTACGAGTTAAATGAATCTCTTCTTTATATTCACCCTCTGTTTCAAAGATGATGATGCGGTTGGCACCTTCCTTGAGATAGCTATGAGGGATATAAAGCGAGAGTGTTGGGCCGACATTCCAAAAACGTCCTAGATTCTGCCCATTGACAAAGGCAACTCCCTTACCAAACTCAGACAAGTCTAGGTAAGTATCTTTTGGCTCTTGAACTGTAAAGTCATAAGCGTAAAAGGCTGGTTGTCCTTCTGTCCATCCTTTTGAAAAATCAATGTTATCAGGATTGTCTAGAGGGAGTGGATAGTGTTTCCAGTTTAGTAAGAAATGCAAATCCTTACAAACCCCTGTACGAATTCCCTTACGTTGCGTGTCCGCTAAGAACTTGTGACCATAGTTGACACGCCCCATATTTTCTACCAAGATATCCAATCTAGACAGCGCTTTCTTTTCTCCTTGATAGAAAATATCTTCCCCAATTCTGTCTGATATTGGGTTTCAACCCACTGACCATCGACATAAAGCTGAGCTCTATCTCGACCATCAATGATACGAAGTCTTTCTTCTTCTGCATCCCAGTTTGTTTCTGTTCGATAGAGTAAGTAGCCATAACTTTGTCCCAACTCCTCCATCTTTTTAGGATAGAGACTTTCTACCGGACTAGACAAGCTATCTAAGGTTTCAAACAAGGAAACTTTTTCAACCAGTGGAATAGCATCCAACTCCATACTCTCTTTGTAGAGTGGTTCCAACTGCGGATACTCTGGGAAATGTGTTGCCATCATCTTCTTAACTGCCAGATATTTGGCAGTTGGATTCCCTTCTTCATCAAGAAGAGCGTCGTAGTCATACGATGTAACTTGTGGCAAGTCCAAAGTTCCTCGAGCTGAGCAACCATTCATGAAGCCAAAGTTTGTACCACCATGGAACATGTACAGATTGATGGAGCCTTGTTCCAAAACCTCTCGAACTGCATCTGCCAATTCTTTTGGATCCCGTGTGATAATCGGTTCTTTCCAACGGTTGAACCAACCATCCCAGAACTCCATACACATGAGTGGCCATTTCTTATCATATTCATCAAAGAATTCCTGCATCTGTGAAAAGTTGTAAGGGGCCTTAGAACCAAAGTTACCTGTCACAAAGAGATCATCTTCGATTAAGGTTCCAGCTTTCAGAGTAGCTCTCCATGGGCCATCTGATGTAAAGAGGGGACAGGTTACGCCACGATCTTCCATCAACTGCCGAATGGCTCTCAGATAAGCCTTATCTTCTCCATAAGAACCATACTCATTTTCAACCTGCATCATGAGAATATTGCCACCATTGTCCAACAAATGTGGAACCAATCTTGGCAATAATTGATCATAGTAACGACCGACAGCTTCAATATAGGCTGGGTCTGATGAACGAATCCTCATATCTTTGGTTAAGAGCCAAGCCGGTAAACCACCAAATTCCCACTCCGCACAGATAAATGGTGACGGACGTACAATAGCATAGAGGCCTAAATCTTGTGCTATTTGGAGAAATCTCTCCAAATCCAGAGCTCCTTCAAAGTTAAACTCACCCTCACGGGGTTCGTGTAGATTCCAAGCAACGTAAGTCTCTACCGTGTTAAAACCAAGAGCCTTCAAGTTGTAGAGCGAATGAGACCAATCTTCTGGCGGAATCCTAAATAATGAATGGCGCCGGACAGAATCTTGAACGGTTTTCCATCTAAATAGAAATCGTCCCTAATCTCAAATCGTGTCATATTATTACCTTCTGACAATTAAAGTTCACGCTTTCATTTGTTGATATAGTAAATATATCTCAATATCCTGCATTTGTCAATAGGTTTTCACAATTTTTTTCATTTTTTACCAACTTTTACACAAAAAAATTATAAAGATATAGATTTTACAGACATAGAGCTTCAAATAGCTAGCATGTATAAAAATGTATAAAATCTCCTTTTTTATATGTAAATTAACCTTATAGTCTATTATTCTAATTTTTTTATTCAAAAGACTACTATTCTTTCCGTTTTTATGGTAAAATCTTTAACGGAGAAGGAAAATCGAGGTGAAATTATGGCAATTCCAAAATATCAATATATAAAAGATGAATTAAAGAACAAAATCATCTCTGGGCAATTTGCAAGTGGAGATAAATTTTACACTGAAGCTGAATTGATTGCAATGTATGATGTTAGTTCTATCACAGTTGTCCGTGCCTTAAACGACCTTGCCAAAGATGGTTATATTGTCCGCCAACAAGGAAAGGGTACATTCGTTTCACGCGCACGCAAACACAAACTCGTAGAGTTTCAGATGTAGAAGTTTTTGAAACTAAAGATGATAAGGTGACCGTCCTTTCTATTGAACGCGGAAATAAACTAAACTACTTGGAAAAACTTGGATTACGTGGTGATCAGTTCTACTACAAGATTGAACGTGTCCGCGAAACAAATGGTGTCGCATACATCTACCACACATCATATATCCCAGAACAATACATCAACGCAAATTATCCAAATCTTGAATATTATAGTTCTATCTATAACCGTTTCAAATCAGATTACCACATTCACATGAATGATGAACATTTTGAAGAAATCAATGAAATAGCATTTCCAACTCCAGAACATGCGGCTTCGGTCCTCGGAGTCGATGAGCAATTCCCAACCGTTTTACAAACCAAGACTACTAAGCTAGAGTCTACTGGTCAAGTTCTCGCTTACAGCGAAACTTATAAACGAGCGGATTATTACAAAATCAAATTCATTTCATGTGACCGTGATCACTAAGAAGAAAGCCTGAGCCTTGCTTGGGCTTTTTTCTATACATATTATACCACAATAAAAAGAAATCGCTTACTTTTTTTGTATGACCTTCTATATTTTGTAGAATATTTTATAGAAATAAGATCGAATTACACTACCTATAGATATGTTAATAAATAGAATTGTATGCTTAATTTTTATTAGTTTTTATACTTATTATAGTTTTAAAGTAGTCCTACTTGACTCCTGTTAACGTAACAAATAAAATAAAATTGTTGAATTGTGTAAACGTTATCAATATTAAAATGCAATCAGGAGGTTTTGCAATGAAACATGAAAAACAACAGCGTTTTTCCATTCGTAAATATGCTGTAGGAGCTGCTTCTGTTCTAATTGGATTTGCTTTCCAAGCGCAGGCTGTTGCAGCCGATGGAGTTACTCCCACTACTACGGAAAACCAACCGACCATCCATACGGTTTCCGATTCCCCTCAAGCATCTGAAAATCTGACTACTGAGGAAACACCTAAAGCAGAGATTCAACCAGAAGCTTCAAAAACTGTGGAAGCAGAAACTCCATCTACTGATAAGCTAGCGAATCTTCCAAAAACAGAAGAAAAACCGCAAGCGCAAGAGGAAGTGAGTTCAACTCCTAGTAAGAAAGAAGAAGTAGCAACTCCAACTTCTGCTGAAAAAGAAATTTCTGATAAAAAGTCAGAGGATCTTAGTCCTAAAAAGGAAGAGCTAAAAGATGCTGATTCTAAAGAGTCTAACATAGTTAAGACTGATAAGTCAGAAGCTGACAAGGATAAACCAGCGAAAAAAGATGAGACGAAAGCAGAAGCTGATAAACCAGCAACAGAGGCAGGAAAGGAACGTGCTACAACTGTAAATGAAAAACTAGCGAAAAAGAAAATTGTTTCTATTGATGCTGGACGTAAATATTTCTCACCAGAACAGCTCAAGGAAATCATCGATAAAGCGAAACATTATGGCTACACTGATTTACACCTATTAGTTGGAAACGATGGGCTCCGCTTCATGTTGGACGATATGAGCATCACAGCTAACGGCAAGACCTATGCCAGTGACGATGTCAAACGTGCCATTGAAAAAGGTACAAATGATTATTACAACGATCCAAACGGCAATCACTTAACAGAAAGTCAAATGACAGATCTGATTAACTATGCCAAAGATAAAGGTATCGGTCTCATTCCAACAGTAAATAGTCCTGGTCACATGGATGCTATTCTCAATGCCATGAAAGAATTGGGAATCCAAAACCCTAACTTTAGCTATTTTGGGAAGGAATCAGCTCGTACCGTAGATCTTGACAACGAACAAGCGGTCGCTTTTACAAAAGCCCTTATCGACAAGTATGCTGCTTATTTCGCGAAAAAGACTGAGATCTTCAACATCGGACTTGATGAATATGCCAATGACGCAACAAACGCTAAAGGTTGGAGCGTTCTTCAAGCTGATAAATACTATCCAAACGAAGGCTACCCTGTAAAAGGATATGAAAAATTTATTGCCTACGCCAATGACCTAGCTCGTATTGTAAAATCGCACGGTCTCAAACCAATGGCCTTCAATGATGGTATTTACTACAATAGTGATACTAGCTTCGGAACTTTTGATAAAGATATCATCGTTTCAATGTGGACTGGTGGTTGGGGAGGTTACGACGTCGCTTCTTCTAAACTTCTAGTAGAAAAAGGTCACCAAATCCTAAACACTAACGACGCTTGGTACTATGTTCTTGGGCGAAATGCAGATGGCCAAGGTTGGTACAACCTTGATCAAGGATTAAACGGTATCAAGAACACTCCAATCACTTCGGTACCAAAATCCGACGGAGCAACTATTCCATTCATCGGTGGTATGGTAGCTGCTTGGGCTGACACTCCATCTGCACGTTATTCACCGTCACGCCTCTTCAAACTCATGCGGCAATTCGCAAATTCTAATGCTGAATACTTCGCAGCTGATTATGAGTCTGCAGAACAAGCACTTAACGAGGTACCAAAAGACCTTAACCGTTATACTGCAGAAAGCGTCGCAGCAGTTAACGAAGCGGCAAAGCCATCCGTTCACTTGATAACAACCTCAGTCGTGCCCAACAAGACACGATTGACCAAGCTATTGCAAAACTTCAAGAAGCAGTCAGCAATTTGACCTTCACACCAGAAGCTCAAAAAGAAGAAGATGCTAAACGTGAGGTTGAAAAACTTGCTAAAAACAAGGTGATCTCAATCGATGCTGGACGCAAATACTTTACTCTTGATCAGCTTAAACGCATCGTAGATAAGGCCAGTGAGCTCGGATATTCTGATGTTCATCTCCTTCTAGGAAATGACGGACTTCGCTTCCTACTCGATGATATGACCATCACTGCCAACGGAAAAAGCTATGCAAGTGATGATGTCAAAAATGCCATCATCCAAGGAACAAAAGCTTACTACGATGATCCAAACGGGACTGCACTTACACAGGCAGAAGTGACAGAACTAATTGAATACGCTAAATCTAAGGGTATCGGTCTCATCCCAGCTATCAACAGCCCAGGTCACATGGACGCTATGCTCGTTGCCATGGAAAAATTGGGTATTAAAAATCCTCAAGCCCACTTTGATAAAGTTTCAAAAACCACGATGGACCTTGAAAATCAAGAAGCTCTTAACTTTACCAAAGCCCTTATCGGTAAGTATATGGATTACTTTGCTGATAAATCAAAGATTTTCAACTATGGTACAGATGAGTATGCCAATGATGCGACAAATGCTCAAGGTTGGTACTACCTCAAATGGTATGGACTCTATAACAAGTTCGCAGAATATTCTAACAGCCTTGCTGCTATGGCTAAGGAAAGAGGGCTTCAACCAATGGCCTTCAACGATGGCTTCTACTATGAGGACAAGGACGATGTTCAGTTTGACAAAGATGTCTTGATTCTTACTGGTCTAAAGGCTGGTGGGGCTACAACCTCGCATCACCTCAATACCTAGCAAGCAAGGGTTATAAGTTCTTGAATACCAACGGTGACTGGTACTACATTCTCGGTCAAAAACCAGAAGATGGTGGTGGTTTCCTCAAAAAAGCTATTGAGAATACTGGAAAAACACCATTCAATCAACTAGCTTCTACCAAATATCCTGAAGTAGACCTTCCAACAGTCGGAAGTATGCTTGCTATCTGGGCAGATAGACCAAGCGCTGAGTACAAGGAGGAAGAAATCTTTGAACTTATGACTGCCTTTGCAGACCACAACAAAGACTACTTCCGTGCTAATTATAATGCTCTCCGCGAAGAATTAGCTAAAACTCCTACAAACTTAGAAGGATATAGTAAAGAAAGTCTTGAGGACCTTGACGCAGCTAAAACAGCTCTAAATTACAACCTCAACCGTAATAAACAAGCTGAGCTTGACACACTTGTAGCCAACCTAAAAGCCGCTCGCTTAGGTCTTAAACCAGCTGCAACTCATTCAGGAAGCCTGGATGAAAATGAAGTGGCTGCCAATGTTGAAACCAGTCCAGAACTCATCACAAGAACTGAAGAAATTCCATTTGAAGTTATCAAGAAAGAAAATCCTAACCTCCCAGCTGGTCAGGAAAATATTATTACAGCAGGAGTCAAAGGTGAACGAACTCATTACATCTCTGTACTCACTGAAAATGGAAAAACAACAGAAACAGTCCTTGATAGCCAGGTAACCAAAGAAGTTGTAAACCAAGTGGTTGAAGTCGGCGCTCCTGTAACTCACAAGGGTGATGAAAGTGGTCTTGCACCAACTACTGAGGTAAAACCTAGACTGGATATCCAAGAAGAAGAAATTCCATTTACCACAGTAACTCGTGAAAATCCACTCTTACTCAAAGGAAAAACACAAGTCATTACTAAGGGCGTCAATGGACATCGTAGCAACTTCTACTCTGTGAGCACTCTTGATGGCAAGGAAGTGAAAACACTTGTAGATAGTCTTGTAACCAAAGAAGCAGTTACTCAAATTGTTGAAGTCGGAACCCTTGTAACACATGTAGGTGATGAACATGATCTTGCTCCAGTTTCAGAAACAAAACCTAGACTGGATATCCAAGAAGAAGAAATTCCTTTTACCACAGTGACTCGTGAAAATCCACTCTTGCTCAAAGGAAAAACACAAGTCATTACTAAAGGTGTCAACGGGCGCCGTACAAACTTCTACTCTGTGAGCACTTCTGCAGATGGTAAAGAAGTGAAAACACTAGTAAATAGTGTCGTAGCACAGGAAGCTGTTACTCAAATAGTCGAAGTCGGAACTATGGTAACACATGTAGGCGATGAAAACGGACAAGCCGCTATTGCTGAAGAAAAACAAAAACTAGAAATCCCAAGCCAACCAGCTCCATCAACTGCTCCTGCTGAGGAAAGCAAAGCTCTTCCTCAAGGTCCAGCTCCTGTGGCAACAGAGAAAAACTTCCTGAAACAGGAAGTCACGATTCTGCAGGACTAGTAGTCGCAGGACTCATGGCCTCACTAGCAGCCTATGGACTCACTAAAAGAAAAGAAGACTAAGTCTTTTCGATAAAAAATAAACAGCGAGATTGAAGCTCGCTGTTTATTTTTTAATTAATCACCCAGTCCAAGACGGTCAAAGATATCGTCCACTCGTTTAGTGTAATAAAGAGGGTTGAAGATTTCATCGATTTCTTCTTGTGTGAGACGTGATGTTACTTCTGGATCTGCTTCTAAAAGCGGTTTAAAGTCTACTTGATTGTCCCAAGAGTAGGCTGTTTTTGGTTGCACCAAATCATAGGCTTGCTCACGGGTCATACCTTTTTCAATCAAGGTCAACATGGCACGTTGGCTAAAGATAAGACCAAAAGTCGAGTTCATGTTGCGGATCATGTTTTCTGGGAAGACCGTCAAGTTCTTGACGATATTTCCGAAACGGTTAAGCATGTAGTCAATCAAAATGGTTGTATCTGGTGTGATGATACGCTCAGCTGATGAGTGTGAAATGTCACGTTCGTGCCAGAGAGCGACGTTTTCATAGGCTGTTACCATGTGACCACGAATGACACGCGCCAAACCTGTCATGTTTTCAGAACCGATTGGATTGCGTTTGTGAGGCATTGCAGATGAACCTTTTTGCCCTTTAGCAAAGAACTCTTCCACTTCGCGTTGTTCTGATTTTTGCAAACCACGAATCTCAGTCGCCATACGTTCGATTGAAGTTGCAATGCTGGCAAGAACTGCAAAGTACTCAGCGTGAAGGTCACGAGGAAGGACCTGTGTAGAGATTTCTTGAGCACGGATACCGAGTTTATCACAGACATATTTTTCAACGAATGGTGGGATATTGGCAAAGTTCCCAACCGCACCAGAAATCTTACCAGCTTCCACACCAGCAGCCGCATGCTCGAAACGCTCGATGTTGCGCTTCATTTCGCTGTACCAAGTCGCCAATTTAAGACCAAAGGTTGTCGGCTCAGCGTGCACACCATGGGTACGTCCCATCATGATGGTGAACTTGTGCTCCTTAGCCTTATCAGCGATGATGTTGGTAAAGTTTTCAAGGTCACGACGGATAATGTCGTTGGCCTGCTTGTAGAGGTAACCGTAAGCCGTATCTACCACATCGGTAGAAGTCAAACCATAGTGGACCCACTTGCGCTCTTCGCCAAGCGTTTCAGAAACCGCACGCGTGAAAGCCACCACATCGTGGCGAGTCTCCTGCTCAATTTCCAAAATACGGTCGATGTCAAAGTCCGCCTTCTCGCGAATCAAAGCCACATCTTCCTTAGGGATTTCCCCCAACTCAGCCCATGCCTCGTCAGCCAAGATTTCCACCTCAAGCCATGCACGGTATTTATTTTCTTCAGTCCAAATGTTCGCCATTTCAGGGCGAGAGTAACGGTCAATCATAATTTAAGATACCAAGGACAACCAGAAAGTGACTGCATTTTAGGAAACCAACAACGGACGCTTGCGTCCTAGGAGGTTTATCTAAATTCCGAGCTTTCCGCCCAGGTTCAGTTCTGCATACTAGATGCCCATTTCCTTTCTATTTATTCATATTAATAATACTCTTGGCGCTAGTTAATAATGTAAAATTCAAAAATACTGTTAAATTTTGTAAACTAGCTCTAAAGTTTTTTTTGTCATTTCCATCAATCTTTCTGAATAAATTACATTATTCGTTCCACGGTAACTATTATCATGGTGTGGGCTATTAGAATAATTCATTACTAATTTTAAATCGGTTAATAGCGGCTTCAACCTAAACATTTCTCTGTACTTACCATTTTCTTCTGAAGCTTCGATAAATTTTATATAACTATTTAGCCACACTTCCTTAGAGTTATATTTATAATATTTTATTCTAAATATTCCTTCAAGAGTTACTCTTAGCGTCGAATAAACCAACCTATCATGATACTCATCTCTTGAACCATTCATAACATAATCATTCAATATCTCCAAATTCTTCACAAAAGGCGATAAATTAACTGTATAGAAATCCACTTCTCTTATGACAACATTATTGCCTGTATTATACAATTCAATAGTAGTAGTCTCCTCTTTTTTTCCTAATTTAACTAAACGTTCATATATCTCTTCCCCAAATAGAGAATCATGCGTCAATAGAATAAATTGTGAGACCTTCTGACTAGCAGATGTTAAAAGTTGTATAGTGACATCTTTTCTAGTCATGTCAAAACTTGTAAAGGGGTCATCCACCACTACATTTAAATTGTTGCTAATTGGAACCAAATCGAGTTTTGCTAAAAAAGAACATACTGCTATTGCATTTTTATTCCCCTCACTTAAAATGTAGTCAAAAGAAGTCAAACTTCTAGTATCCAAAGTTCCCTGATAATCTCTGATAGTAAGACTAAATATTATCGAAAACGCATTTTGTCTACCAACTTCCCTAAAATATCTCAATTTAGTTTCATTTATGTAGATACCCATCATATACTTCTCGAGATACTCATTGACTTTATCTTTGAAGTTTACAACAAATTTATCAAAAGTATTAAATACTTCCTCGTTCTTACATTTGATTTTTGATAATTTTTTTTTTAATTGTTGTAGCTTGCTTGGTTCTCTTAACCTATCCACCCCTTGCTTTTCAATAGAATATATATCGTAAGTTAGTTTAATATATCTCGATAAAATATTCATCAAATTTTCATTATTCCCCAAAATACTCTGCATTTCATTTTCTGTAAATCTAAAACTATAATTATTTTTTTCAAAATAGAAATTATTAAATACTACAGTTGGGTTATCTAATAAATCAAATTTATAGTGCCAGTTATCTTTACTAAAAACAATACATTCAGTCTTACCAACACTAGACTTCAAATCTGTTGCCAACTTAATAAGCGGCCCATCATCAGAGTTGAATCTTCTTTTTTTAGCTATTATATCTGCATTATTTTCCATCAAAGACTGGAAAATCAATGAAAATGTTGTTTTTCCAGAACCATTTGGGGCATATATTATTGTATTTTTTTTTAATTGAATATCTTTAACCGATTTAAATGTCCCGTAATTAGCAATACATTTAATTTCAGTAAACATTAAAAATCAATCCTTTCCCTAAACTCTCCAACCTCATCCGGCACATCACTAAACAAAGTTACATGCCCCATCTTGCGGTTGTGTTTCGCTTCTATTTTACCATACATGTGGAGGTGGGCGCTTGGATTTTCTGTGACATATTTTTCAGCGGCCTCGACGTGTTGGCCGAGAACATTGAGCATAACAGCTGGCGCATGCAGTTTGATAGCTGGCAATGGTGCTCCAAGAACGCCAAGAATATGGGTATCAAACTGAGAGAAGTCACAGGCTTCAATCGAATAGTGCCCCGAGTTGTGTGGACGTGGAGCAATTTCGTTGACGATGATGTCATCAGCTGTCGCAAACATTTCCACGCAAAGGGTACCAGATAGGTTAAGCTGTTCAGCAATTCGCACTGCCATTGCTTTGGCTTTGGCTGCTAAACTTTCTGAAATTCGAGCAGGCACAATTGTTTTAGATAGGATGTTGTTACGGTGGATATTTTCCTGAACTGGGAAAACCGTCACGTCCTTGCCGTTACCAGACACGATGACAGAAATTTCAAGGTCAAAATTGACAAATTCTTCCAAAACGCAGTCTGCTGAGTCTGCTAGCGCATAGGCTTCTGCCAAGTCTGCTTCTGAACGAATAACCTTTTGCCCATGCCCATCATAGCCACCAGTTGCAGTCTTGAGGACATAGTTTTTCGACAGGTCGATATCTGCCAAGTCTTGGCTAGAAGTCACGACCTTGTAGGGTGCCACAGTGACTTGAGCCTTGTTTGCGAGAAAGTCCTTTTCAAAGATGCGATTTTGCGAAATGCGGAGTAGGTCTGTCCCTTGAGGGAGTTGCCCATCCTTGATGACAGCATCCAGCCCATCAGCATCGACATTCTCAAATTCATAGGTGAGGACATTACAACGCTCAGCCAACTGACGGAGGGCGTCCACATCATTATAAGGAGCCACGATGATTTCCGCCACGCGAGAAGCTGGACAATCCGCAGCAGGATCCAGCGCGATAACCTTGTGGCCCATGTAGATAGCAGAAATAGCCATCATCTGACCCAGCTGACCGCCACCGATAATTCCGATTGTTTTAGATGAGTTCATTGGTAGACTCCTCTGCAATTTTTCCTTGTTCTTCTGCGAAATCTGCCAAAGCTGTCGCAATAGCCTGATCCTCTACTGATAGGAGACGGAGGGCAAAGAGAGCTGCATTGGTAGCACCTGCTTCACCAATAGCCATGGTTGCGACTGGTACTCCACCTGGCATCTGTACGATAGAGTAGAGCGAGTCCACGCCACTAAGAGCACGTGATTTGACAGGCACCCCGATGACAGGAAGAGTTGTTTTTGCTGCTACCATTCCTGGCAAATGGGCTGCGCCTCCAGCACCTGCGATGATGACCTTGATACCGCGACTACGTGCTTCCTCCGCATGTCTAAACATGAGATCTGGAGTACGGTGGGCAGAGACAACCTTCTTTTCGTAGGCTACACCGAAACGGTCTAGGACTTCGGCAGCTTTTTGCATGGTTGCCCAGTCAGATTTTGAGCCCATGATAATGGAAATTACGGGTTTCATTTCTTCTCCTTTTTCCTGTTTCAACAATCACATTAGGTTGTGAGGGACGGTAGCAGCCACCAAAGGTATCTCATGCCTAAATTGGAAGCCCAAGGTCTTCTAATTTCCCTGAACGATTGGATTGTCATCCAATCGTTCTTTCACAACGGCGGAGATTGTTCTATATTAGCTCGCTTTCGCTCGCCATTGACAAATTTAGTATCTGTTAATCTTTTATCGCCTTACTTCCGATATCTGTTCGGTAAAAGAGGCCTTCTGTGTTTTGTTTGTTAAGTTCGCTGTAGATGGTATCTTGAGTTTCTTTGACAGTTTCTGCTGTGGTGACGAGCATATAGACACGTCCGCCGTTTGAAAGCAGTGCTCTGCTATTTTCCGCAAACTTAGCCCCTGCATAATAGGTGATAATGTCGCCTTCTGTCTTGGCTGGCAACTTGACACCTTTTTCATAGTCTAACGGATAACCGTTGGATGCGACAACCACACCCAGAGTCACACCCTTGTCCGTCCAGATGATGTTTGGCTCCTTGCCATCGAGGATATCCGTAATATTTTGTGCAAAGTCAGATGTTAAACGAGGCAAGATGATTTGCGTTTCAGGATCTCCGAAGCGAGCATTAAACTCGATGACCTTAGGTCCATCAGCTGTCAAGATAAGCCCTGCGTAAAGAACTCCCAGATAAGGGCGACCTTCTTTAATCATCCCTTCGAGGACTGGCTTGACAATCGTGTCAACCGCTGTATCAACCACACTCTGTGGCAAGTGTGGAACTGGCGCATAGGCACCCATACCACCCGTGTTAGGACCCTTGTCGCCATCGTATGCACGTTTGTGGTCCTGAGCTGTCGGCATGATGTAGAACTTATTGCCATTGACAAAGGCAAAGAGAGAGAACTCCTCCCCATCAAGAAATTCCTCGATAACCACACGCGCACCTGAGTCACCGAATTTATTGTCCAAGAGTATCTCATGAGCGGCTTCGACCGCTTGATCAACCGTCTCAGCAACGACGACGCCTTTCCCGAGCGCCAATCCGTCCGCTTTGACGACGATAGGCGCTCCCTGCTTTTCGATGTAGGCCTTGGCCTCCTCGAAATCTGAAAATGTACCATAGGTTGCTGTCGGAACGTCGTATTTGACCATGATTTCCTTAGCAAAATCCTTGGACCACTCCAGCTCAGCTGCCAATCTTGTCGGACCAAAGGCTTTGAGACCAGCTGCATGGAAATCATCCACGATACCAGCCGCAAGGGCGTCATCTGGCCCGATAAATGACCAAGCAATATCATTGGCTTGTACAAACTCAATCAATTTAGAATGTTCGGAAATGGAGATATTTACCAATTCCAAACCATCCAGAGTCATCCCGTCATTCCCAGGAGCAACAAAAACCTTTTCTACCTCTTTTGACTCAAGCAACTTCTTAGCAATCGCATGTTCACGACCACCCGAACCGACAACAAGCAGTTTCATTCTTCAACCTCTTTTGCGAATTATTTACTAATATTATACCATAATCGTTCGTTTTAATCTTGTTTCGTTTCACTTTTAAAGCAAAAAAAGGAAAGAAACTGTTTTCTTCCCTCTTTTTCTTAATGTCTAAAATGTCTCACTCCGTTATATATTCCTCTTTCAACACTTTAGTAATGTTCGGTTCCAATAAATTAACAAAATACCTTTTCAAATTTAAAATATTATCAACCTGTTTTTTATCTAACCTAAAAGAACGACCAGTTTGAGGTTCCTTTAATGTACGTAATAGATCTTTGCCAGTTGGCCATACTAGTTTTCTTGCCTGTGGTTGAAAAGGGGTTACTCCCGTCCCTGGCATTATTCCCTCAATAAATCCATTTGAATTTGCTGTACTTGAACTTTTATTTATCAATGTGACAGTAGCAAATCCTAACGAAACTTCGCCAAATACAACAATAATGAAAGGGCGAATATCATACTCTGATTCACTGTTAGAATAATAATTAAGCTCCTTTTCAATCCCATATTTATACTTGTTGTTTTTAAAAATATTTTGTTTTAGTTTAACCACTGTTAAATCATCATCATTTAACGAATGCTCTTTACTATTAAATTCTATCAGACTGTCATTCTTTGAAAAAATCATAAATACATCTGGATTTGATCCAAATTCTCCTTCGAATGCTATCGAAGAGAAGGCATAAAAACCATGCTTGTAATCACCTCTAAGTTTCCATGACATAGTACTTTGACCAACCAAAGGAAAATGTATATTTTCAATTCTGCTTTTTCTGATATATCTTCTTTTATTGATAGCATTTATTAATTCTCCAAAATCTGGACTAATTCCAATGGTTGGCCCAGATAACGACATCCCTATATTTAATGACATCTTAACTTCTCCATTCTATTGATTTACCTAATTATATAAAGATACCAGATTCTTGTATAATCCTCATTTTTTAATGTCTAAAATGTCTCACGCCTGTAAAGACCATGGTCAAGCCATATTTATCCGCAGCTTCGATGGACTCTTGGTCACGGACCGATCCACCTGGCTGGATGATAGCCTTGATACCTGCTTTGGCGATTTCTTCCACATTATCTGCAAATGGGAAGAAGGCATCTGAAGCAAGGACCGCGCCGTCAAGACGGTCTTTGGCTTGGTCAATTGCAATACGAACAGATGCCACACGGTTGGTTTGACCTGGGCCAACACCAAGTGTCATGTGGTCGTTGGTCACGATAATTCCGTTTGATTTGACGTATTTAATAGCTTTCCAAGCGAACTCAAGAGCAGTTGCTTCTGTCTCAGTTGGCTGGCGTTTGGTCACCACTTGCCAGTCAGCTGGACTTTCTTTGACCACGTCTTGGTTTTGCACCAGAAGTCCACCGACAACACCTGTGTATTCTGCTTCCACTTCGCTGGCATCTTGAACGTCGAATGGCAAGGCAAGGATACGCAAGTTTTTCTTTTTATTGGTCAAAATGGCTAGCGCTTCATCGGTATAGCTCGGTGCAATGATGATTTCAAGGAATACACCGTGCATCTTCTCAGCAGTCGCAGCATCCACCTCACGGTTAAGAACAACAATTCCACCAAAGATAGAAACTGGATCAGACTCATAAGCGTAATCCCAAGCAGTTTCGATATCATCAGCTTGACCGATACCACATGGATTCATGTGTTTGAGAGCCACAACGGTTGGACGGTCTTTGAAGTCACGGATAATACGAATGGCCGCATCCGCATCGCGGATATTGTTAAAGGACAATTCCTTCCCGTTGAGCTGTTTGGCTGAAGCAATGGAGTAATCAGTCGGCAAAGCTTTTTGGTAGAAATCCGCGTCTTGTTGAGGGTTCTCACCGTAACGCATGGCTTGCTTGAGGTCATAAGTCAAGGTCAACTTTTCAGGCTTACTTTCACCCACTTGAGCTGTGAAGTATTCTGCAATCAAGGAATCATAAGCCGCTGTGTGACGGAAAACTTTGGCTGCCAAACGTTGACGCGTTTCGTAAGTCGTTTCACCATTTGCTGCCAATTCGTCAAGAACCACAGCATAGTCAACAGGGTCTACTACAACTGTTACGCTAGCGTGGTTCTTCGCTGCTGAACGAAGCATTGATGGGCCACCAATATCGATGTTTTCAACTGCATCAGCGTAAGTCACATCTGGTTTGAGAATAGTCTCCTTGAATGGATAAAGATTGACCACAACAAGGTCGATCAATTCGATATTATTGTTCTTAGCCGCTTGAAGGTGGCTATCAAGGTCACGACGAGCAAGAAGACCACCGTGGATATTTGGATGAAGGGTCTTGACACGACCGTCCATCATCTCTGGAAAACCAGTCACATCATCAATGGCAATTGTGTCCACCCCGGCATTATCAAGGACAACCTTGGTCCCACCTGTTGAGATGATATCCCAACCAAATTTTTTAAGTTCTTGGGCAAATTCAACAATGCCCGCTTTGTCTGAGACGCTGATTAAGGCCTTTTTCGTCATTCTATTCCTCTTTCTTTAGATCCAAGCGCATAGCGACTTCGTTATTTCCTTCTATAAATCCTGTTTCCTGAAAACCCAAACTAGTCAACAGGTGCTTCATTTTTTCATTTCCAACCACATAATCTGCGATAATATGATTGCAAGCGATATCCATCTGAGCCTTTTTGATTAGAACTTCCAAGGCTTTTCGACCATAACCTCTTCCTTGGTACTGCTGACCAATCATTATCCGCCAGATAAAGTATTCCGCTTCATCCTTATCTATTTCCAACAGGAGAAACCAACTACAAGCTCATTCCAATAAATTGCCATTGGAAACACATCCCCATTCTCTCGGTAGAGCCATGCGTCAGCTAAAGAGCGTACATTTGGAGACACGAAACGTGCTCGTTCATCAGCTTCAGATATTTTCAAATCCAGCACTGCCTGAAAACTGCTCTCATCTACTAATTTTATCTCAATCATTTTTTCTCCTAGCAATATTGCACAATCAAAACTTGATTTACTTCTTACCTTCTCTCCACTCCCAAGCTATCCAGCACTTCCGGATACAACTTGTACTCTGCCTCATGAATCCGAGCTTCAAAACTGTCAATGGTATCATCAGCTAGCCGTGGTACACGGACTTGTTTGATGACCTTTCCTGTATCCACTCCAGAGTCCACCCAGTGAATGGTCACACCACTCTCAGAGACGCCAGCATTCCAAGCATCCTCAATCCCATGAGCTCCTGGAAATTCTGGCAAGTAGGCTGGATGAATGTTGATAATTCTGCCTTCATAAGCTGCCAGTAAAGTAGGCCCAACAATTTTCATGTAGCCTGCTAGACAAACCCAGTCAATCTGGTGCTCTTCCAAGAGTTCGACAAGGGCTGCTTCGTAGTCTGCCTTGTTGTCAAACTCCTTGAGTTCAAAAGCATAGGACAGAACGCCGAGCTTGTCTGCACGTTCGAGCACATAGGCGTCACGATGGTCTGAAAAGACAAACTCTACTGGAAATTGTTCCGCTATCACCTGAAAATTTGAGCCATTACCAGAGGCAAAAACCGCTATTTTTTTCATTTGATGATGACACTTTCGTTTTCTTTCTTGAAGATGCGACCAATTTCATAGACTGGTTCATCCAACAATTCCTTGACACGGCCTACATTTTCAGGGCTAACTGCCAACATGAGTCCCACACCCATATTGAAGATTTCAAACATTTCTTCATGTTTGATCTGACCGTATTTTTCAAGGGCTTTGAAAATTGGAAGCACTGGAACCTTGTCTTCTTCAATCTCAGCAGCCAAGTCAGCTGCAAACATGCGAGGGACATTTTCGATGAAGCCGCCACCTGTGATGTGGGCAATACCGTTGACCAACTCTTCTTTGATGAGCGGCAAGACAGCCTTGACATAGATACGAGTCGGCTCAAGAAGAACTTCTTTGAGTTTCTTGCCCTCCAATTCTGGTAAGACTTCCTCACCTGTATAGTCCGCAAAGACACGACGAACGAGTGAGTAACCATTTGAGTGAATACCACTTGAAGCAAGTCCAAGAATCACATCACCTTCAGCTACTTTTGAACCGTCTATGATTTGAGATTTTTCAGCCACACCAACTGCAAAACCAGCCAGATCGTAGTCATCTGCGCCATACATACCAGGCATTTCAGCAGTTTCTCCACCGATGAGGGCAGCTCCTGCCTGCACACAACCTTCTGCCACACCAGCAACCACTTGTTCTAGCTTAGCTGGTTCATTCTTCCCTGTCGCTACGTAGTCAAGGAAATAGAGGGGCTCCGCACCCGCAGCGATGATATCATTGACACACATGGCTACACAGTCCTGACCGATGGTATCGTGCTTGTCGTACTTAATAGCCAGCATGAGCTTGGTTCCGACACCATCAGTCCCTGAAATCAAGACAGGTTCTTTGACACCTGTTTTTGAAAGGTCAAACATACCACCGAAACCACCAAGAGCTCCCATAACACCTGCGCGCTCCGTACGAGCCACGTGCTTTTTGATTCGTTCAACAACTTCATAACCCGCTTCAACATCCACACCAGATTGAGCGTAAGCATTTTTTGTCATTTATTTATTCCTTTTCTTTGAGAAGATTGCGACGTATTTTTAGATAAACAATTATTTTATCTAAAAATACTAGTCAGGTCTCTAGCTTTGGTCCCATAGGAGAAAGCGTCTACTGACAAATGCTTTAGCTTTTAGTCAGTAGTAAGACGTGGGGCATAAGCATTCTTATTTGTCATCTATTTGTTACTTTTTTTTAATGGAAAATCTGTCATCTATTTGTAAAAACTGGTCTTTTCTTCCAAACTTCTACGATAATCTTCTTCATAGTCATAGAGAGGTGTTGGGTAGTCACCGTCAAAGTAAGCGACACAGAGACCGCCATTTGGCGCATCTGTTTCAATCCTAATCGACTCAATCAAACCTTCAACAGAAAGGTATGTCAGACTGTCCGCTCCAATGATTTGACGAGTTTCTTCGACCGTATGATTGGCCGCAATTAGCTCCTGACGGGTCTGGATATCAATCCCGTAGAAGCATGGATAAGCTAGCGCTGGACTACCAATAGCAACGTGAACCTCAGTTGCACCCGCTTCTTTCAAGAGCTGAACGATACGACGAGAGGTTGTTCCACGTACAATAGAGTCATCAATCATAACCACACGCTTGCCTTTTACAACGCCTGAAACAGCAGAGAGTTTCATCCGCACCCCTTGCTCCCGCAATTCTTGAGTCGGTTGGATAAAGGTACGTTGGGTGTATTGGTTTTTGATCAGACCCATTTCATTTGGCAAACCGGATTCTTCCGCAAAGCCCATGGCTGCGCTGAGTGAAGAATTGGGCACACCGACCACGATATCCGCCTCGTGCTTGAATTCACGCGCCAATTGGGCACCCATACGTTTGCGAGCCGTATGGACATTGACACCGTGGATATTAGAATCAGGGCGGGCAAAATAGATATACTCCATAGAACAAATCGCGAGCTGAGTATCATCCGTATAGCTATCATACTGGATGCCCTTGTCATCAATGATCACAATCTCACCTGGCTTCAAATCACGAATCCACTCTGCACCAATAACCTCAAAAGCACAGGTTTCAGAGGAAACGACTACTGCTCCGTTGGCCATTTTCCCGATAGAAAGCGGACGGAAACCATTTGGGTCAAGAGCCGCAATCAACTTATCTTCAAATAGCAAGATATAAGCAAAGCCACCTTTGACAAGGCTGAGCGCTTCCTTGATTTTTCCCATTAAGTTCGGATTATGACTCCGACGAATGAGATGAGCCAAGATTTCCGAGTCCGAAGTCGCACTGAAAATCGCTCCTCTTTGTTCCAGTTCTTTCTTGAGAGAGGCTGCATTGGTCAGATTTCCATTATGAGCCAATCCAAACTGCATATCGTGAAAACGGAAGAGGAAGGGCTGAATGTTATCTACAGAAGCTTCGCCAGCAGTCGCGTAACGCACATGCCCAATCGCACCAGTTCCCGTCAATTTATCCAAATTAGCAGGATTTCTGAAGACTTCTGATAAAAGTCCCATGTCACGATGGCGCTTCAATTGTCCCTGATCGTTGGAGAGAATTCCTGCCCCCTCCTGACCACGGTGCTGAAGACTATGGAGACCAAAATAGGTCAATTTAGCAGCATCTGGATGTCCCCAGATACCGAAAACACCACATTCTTCATTAAGAGATTTTACTTCGTATGTCATTTTATATACCTAATTTTTATTTGTGTAGCACCAAGAGCTAAATCTACATGACTTTTACATTACTGATACTATCTATTAGAAAATCTGCAAGTCTTACTTTCCAATAAAGTATTTAACCGCTGACGCGAACAGGTGCTGGTCTTTATTTCCTGGGATGTTTTGGAAAAGACCATCTTCATAACGTTCTGAATGTCCCATCTTACCGATGATTTGACCATTCTTGCTGGTAATTCCTTCGATAGCATGGACAGAACCATTTGGATTGTACTTAGAATCCATACTTGGTTACCTTCGAAGTCCACATATTGGCTAAAGATTTGGCCATTGTCACGGAGCTCTGCAAATTCCTCAACCGTCACGACAAACTTCCCTTCACCGTGCGAAACAGGAATAGCGTGGATATCGCCCACTTCTACTCCAGCCAACCATGGCGAGTTGGTATTGGCAATTCGAGTTTCCACCATCTTAGCCACGTGTTGGTTGGCATCATTGTAGAAGAGGGTTGGGCTAGTACTAGTGGCTTCTTCAAAGTTCCCGTATGGAAGAAGGCCTGATTTGACCAAGGCCTGGAATCCATTACAGATACCGATAATTAAGCCACCACGGGCGATAAATCTATCAATAGCCACACGCACTTTTTCATTGAGCAGAATATTGACAATGAACTTGGCTGAACCATCTGGCTCGTCCGCAGCTGAGAATCCACCTGCAAAAAAGAGAATGTTAGCCTTGCTGATGTTGTCAACCATGGTTTCAACCGACTTGACAATGGCTTCTTCATGCAAGGTCACGAATGGTACCAAGTTAACCTCTGCACCTTCTTTTTCAAAGGCCTTAGCTGAGTCATATTCTGAGTTGGTTCCTGGGAAGACTGGGATATAGACCACCGGTTTTTCAACTTTTTCTTTAGCTTGGATGACTGTGTTAGTAGCGACAGCTGGAACTTCTGCTAGTTCTTTGGCTTGTGCAAATTCTGTTGGGTAAACTTCTTCCAATTTGCCTTGGAAAGCACTGTCAAGTTTGTGTCCATCTAGCTTCACATCGTTGACAGTTAGTGTAAAGTCTGCTTTTGTTTGTCCGATTTTCTCCACTCCAGCGATTTCTTCAGGAGAGGTAAAGACAAATCCGCCTAGCTGAGCTGTCAAAGAACTTCCAAGTTCAGGCAAGGTTACCTCTGCACCAATATGATTCCCAAAAGTAGCAAGAGCCAAACTTTCAACCACACCACCATATTTGACAGCTGATGCAGATGTCACCTTGTGAGCCTTTTGAAGGGCTTCAAACTGAGCAAAATTAGACTTAATCAAGTCAAAATCAATCTCTGCTGAGAGGGCTTGTCCTGGGATGTAGTAGATGTTTTCATCAGCAGTTTTGAACTCAGGAGAAAGCACCTTACGGCTATCTGCTGTCGTTACCCCAAAGGCAACCAAGGTTGGGGGCACCGTCAATTCTTCAAAGGTACCAGACATAGAGTCCTTACCACCGATAGATGGCAAACCAAGTTGAATTTGTGCTTCGATAGAACCTAGAAGAGCCGCTACTGGCTGACCAAAACGCTCAGCTTGCTTATCCATGCGCTCAAAGTACTCTTGGTAAGAGAAGCGAGCCTTAGACCAGTTGGCACCAGCAGCAACCAAACGAGCAGTTGCTTCGATCACCGCATAAGCAGCACCGTGGTATGGAGACCATTCTGCCAGATATGGATTGAATCCTTGAGCCATGACTGACGCAGTATGAGTCACACCGTGTTGAACTGGTAACTTTTGCACAGATGCCTCAGTTGGTGTTAGTTGGTAGCGACCACCAAGTGGGTGATTAACCGTTGAGCGTCCAACAGAGCAGTCAAAGATGGTTTGCAAGCCTTTTTGACTCGCATGGTTGAGGTCAGATAGAACCGCAAGGGTATCTGCTTCAAGTGTGTCAGCGCTTGTTGTACGTTCTTCTGGAAGCTTGACATCCTTGTCCACAACCTTGGCATCAACAACGACACGCACACCGTTGGTATCAAGGAAACGACGTTCCAAGTCCACGATTGTCTCACCGTTCCAGTGCATGACTAGATTTGGTTTTTCAGTCACTGTCGCAACCACAACAGCATCAATATTTTCTTTGTTACATTCGGCAACGAAGGCATCCACATCCTCAGGACGCACCACGACTGCCATCCGTTCTTGTGATTCAGAGATAGCAATTTCTGTACCATTCAAGCCTTGGTATTTAAGAGGCACCTTATTAAGGTCAATTTCAAGGCCGTCTGCCAATTCACCGATGGCTACACAGACACCACCAGCACCAAAGTCGTTGGATTTCTTGATGAGACGAGTGACATCACCATTACGGAAGAGGCGCTGAATCTTACGTTCTTCGATGGCATTCCCTTTTGGACCTCAGCTCCAGCAGTCTCTACAGACTCAACCGTTTGAACTTTAGAAGACCCTGTCGCACCACCGACACCATCACGTCCAGTCTTCCCACCGAGAAGGATAACGACATCGCCCGCTTCAGGTTTTTCACGGACAACATTGCCCTTAGGAGCCGCTCCGACAACAGCACCTAGCTCCATACGTTTAGCTACAAAGCCTGGGTGGAAGTATTCACGAACGTAGGTTGTCGCCAGACCAATCTGGTTCCCATACGAAGAATAACCATGAGCCGCTGTTTTCGAAATGACTTGTTGTGGCAATTTCCCAGTGCGAGTTTCCGAAATCGGTGCTGTAATATCACCAGCACCTGAGATACGCATAGCTTGGTAAACGTAGGAACGACCTGACAATGGGTCACGAATAGCCCCACCGATACAAGTAGCCGCGCCACCAAATGGTTCAATTTCCGTTGGGTGGTTGTGGGTTTCGTTTTTGAACATAAGGAGCCAAGGTTCCTTGACACCATTAACGTCCACTTCGATTTCAACCGAGCATGCATTGATTTCTTCAGACACTTCCATATCGTCCAAACGACCATTAGCACGCTCATAACGACCGAAAATAGTCGCCATATCCATCAAGGTTTGTGGCTTTTCAGACCGACCTAGTTCCTCACGCATGGCAATATACTTGTCATAAGTCGCTTGCAATTGCTTTTGGAATTTAGAAGCTGAGAAATCAATGTGTTTCAACTCCGTCTCAAAAGTCGTGTGACGGCAGTGGTCAGACCAGTAAGTATCCAAACTTTGAGCTCTGTCTCAGTTGGCACGCGCCCGATTGACTTGAAATAGTCTTGGATAAAGAGCAAATCATCCACTTCCATAGCCATCCCTTGCTCAGCCTTGTAGCGGGCAAAGTCTTCTGCCCTATAGCTTTCAAAGAAAGTCAATTTTGGAATGGCCTTGTCTGACTCTGAAAATTCCTGCTTGGCAATCCCATTCGTGATGTCCTTGAAACGAGAATCCACTGGGTTGAGCAGGTAGTTTTTGACTGCTTCCAACTCAGTCGCATCAATATCTTTATTCACCAAGTAAAGTTGGGCTGTGTTGACCGTCACATCACTCGAACTTCCCAGCAAAAGCAAGGCTTCCTGTGAAGAAGCTGCACGCTGGTCAAACTGCCCTGGCAGGCTTTCAATGGCAAAGAAAGCATAGTTAGCAAGATCTACTTGCACAGCTGCTTCATCTAAGACATGGTCTGTCACCTGCTCAGAGAAAATATGTTTCTCTGCAGGTGCAAACAGGTCCTCTGCCAAGTCAAATACATCATAAACTTGCACGATGCGAATACTTTTCAAGCTTGAAAGTCCCAAGTTGTGCTGGAGCTCTCTTACTAAACTCTCTGACTTGACCTGAAAATCAGCCTTTTTCTCTACAAAAATACGTTTATCCATCAATTCTTATTCCTTTATTTCAGCTCTTACAATGTTCCCAAACAGCCTTGAGGTTGTTATTTCAATTCCTGCAACTTTTCCCAGACAATCTCGTAAACGTCTGTTAGCTCTCCTAATCCCCTACGGAGTGAAAAGGTCTGGGGGACCTTTTCAGCCTGAGTCCTTTTAGTTGAGAGACGAAGGTTTTCCGTTGCAAACAGATTATTTCAAACCTTGCAGCTTCTCCCAAACAACTTCATAAACATCGGTTAATTCACCTAGTCCCCTACGGAAAACATCCTTATCCATGTGGTTGCCATCCGCATCCCACAAACGGCAGTTATCTGGTGAAAATTCATCTGCTAAGATAATCTTGCCATTCTTGTCAAAACCAAACTCCAGCTTAAAGTCAATCAACTTAAGCCCAATCTCAGCAAACCAGGCCTTCAAAAGTTCATTGATTCGGCGAGTTTCTTCCTTCAAGTAGGAAATCTGCTGGTCATCCGCAATCTGTAGAAATTTCACATGTTCGTCATTGATAAATGGGTCATCCAAATCATCATTTTTGTAGTAAAATTCGACAATCGGAGTCTCAAATGCGATTCCCTCATCCACACCAAAACGTTTTGAAAAGGAACCAGCAGTATAGTTGCGGAGCACGACTTCCAAAGGAATAATCTTAACCTTTTTATTGAGTTGTTCCGTGTCTGAAAGCTTCTCCACAAAGTGAGTCGCCACACCAGCCGCATTTAATTTCTCAAAAATAAAAGATGAAATCTGATTATTCAATACTCCCTTGCCCGCAATCTGCTCCTTCTTGACACCATTGAAAGCAGTCGCCTGGTCCTTGTAAGTTGAAATAATAAGATTTTCATCCTCAGTTGTATAGATATCTTTAGCTTTTCCCGAATAGATCAATTGTTTTGACATTTTAAAGTTCGCCTTTCGTATTACTTGAGCACATTCTACCATAAAAAACCTAAAATTACAAGAATTTAACCGAATAAATAATGTAGTAACTTCAAAAATCATAAAGAAAAAACTGCAAGAAAAATCTTTCTCACAGTTTTAAAATCATTTAACTCTAAAAATACGAACATTACTCTTTGTTCAAAAATTGATCTAAATAATAACGTAGGTAACTTTTCTTGCCCGTAATCATCTGCAGGCGACCTTCCACCCCGTACCGAAGTTTTTCAGCCTGCTCCGAAGTTAGATTAGTCTCCGTCTCGATTTTAAAGAAATTCCCTTTTTCAGTCTTAGTAGCTGTCGCATCAATACTTGTAATAGTAGAATCTAAGAAAATTTGATTCTTGGCATCATGAGTCGTAGTATAGCGAACAGAATCACCGACCTTGATCCTTGCTACATCTTTTGAACTTAGATAAGCTGTGAGTTTGGCTTTCCCTTCTTTTTCCAAGGACGGATAGAGTTGGGCTAGTAGAGTCCCCTCTGCTACCATGGTAGAATCACTGGTCTCAGGATTAAGATGAAGAACCCCATCCTCACTAGCCGTAATTTTCCCCTTGTCTAGAAGACTTCCCTGAATCTTCTTGCCTGACTCTGCTTCCAAGATTTTCTGGTCTAGAAGGGTCAATTCCTGACCAACCTTAGCCAAGTGTTGGGATTTGAGAGACTCCAATTGACTGCTTAAGCCTGACGCATAGGCTTGCTGGGTACCTGAACCTGCATACTGGACACGGTAAGTAGCAAGACTAGATTCTAACTGAGAAAGCTGCGCTTCAACCTGCGCCACTGCCTGAGCCTTAGCTTGCGGATTTTCCTCGCCCTGAGACTTGTAGGACTGGTAGAGAGAGTAGGCTAGATTCTGATTGGCCAAGGAAGCGCCTGTTTCAATAGCTGACTTAGCTGTCTGGTAATCGCGAATTTTAGCCTCTGTTTGACTGATAAGGTTGCCGATTTCAGTTTGGGTTTGACTAGCTGCTGCATTCTGGGACGCGATGGTCTCATTTTGTTGCGATGTACTAGCCCTAAAACTGCCTGCTTGGCTGATGTAGTCACGAAAGGTGGCTTGGTAGCCAAATTTATCCTCCTCTGGAAAGTGGTTCTCCCCTTCTTGCAGACTTTTTTGCAAATACTCCAATTGCTTTTTTTGATCCTTGAGCATGTCCAACTGACTAGCATAGGCCTCCGCTTGGACACCCTCTGCCCCTTCTTGATATTGAACCAACAGTTCTCCCTTTTTAACCAGCTTATTTTCTTCCAAATGATTAACAAGAATGCGATTGTTGCTAGTTGACTGGATATTTGCCAGGATACGACTAGGCTCGACAGTAGCTCTAGTAGACAAACTCATCTCCTTATTTGCCAAAGTTGCAAATCCAAGCAAAAACACGAGCAGAAGGAACATGGGGACAATCACCCGACTGGAAAAATTATGGTAACGACGATTATAAAACTCCGCACTTTCTAAAAATTCTGGTTTCATCCTCTCCTCTTTCTAGCTATTCACCAAATGGGCATAAAAGCCACCCTGTGCAAGCAAATCAGCATGTTTTCCTTCTTCAACAATCTTGCCCTGATCCAAGACAACAACCTTCTCTGTCCGCTCAGCAATAGTCAAGCGGTGAGCAATGAAAATCAAGGTCTTGTCTAAAGCCATGAGATTATCGACAATTCGCTTCTCTGTCAGAATATCCAAACTGCTAGTTGCCTCATCCAAATCAAGACCGGCGCATCTGTCAAGAGAGCACGCGCCAGAGCGATTCTCTGACGTTGACCACCTGAAATCCCTGCCCCATCCGAAGTCAATTCTGTCTGGTAATTCAGGGGCATGCGCTCGATATCCTCCCGAATCTCTGCCAATTCGACCGCCCGTAAGATATCCTCCTGTGTTGTCCCCTCCTTGGCTCCCAAAAGTAGATTCTCCAATATCGTTCCGTTAAAAACATAGGGTTGCTGAGGCAGATAGTTGATATACTGGCGCAGAGCCTTTTTATCAATCTGATTGAGATTGACACCACCCAGACTAATCTCTCCCTGACTTGGGTCGTAAAAATTAACCATCATCTTAGCCAAGGTCGTCTTACCTGACCCCGAAATCCCCACAAAAGCCACCTTAGAACCCTGCGGAATAGTCAAATTGATATCCGACAAGACGTCTCGACCATAGCCATACTTGTAGGAAACCTGCTTAAAGTCCATATCTCCCTTCATCAAACTCAAATCCTCAACCGTTTTCTTCTCCTCAAACTCCGAAGCTACTAGATACACTTCATTTAAACGGTTATTGGCAACCTGCGCTGTCTGAAGCTTGGTTTGCAGATTGATGATATTTTCCAAAGGATTGGTAAAGTAAACAAGCAAGGTATTATAGGTAATCAACTGTCCCAAACTCATTTTGCCATCCATGACCAGAACAGCCCCCATCCAGAGAATGCCGACATTGAGCAAGAGATGGGCAACTTTTTTCAGAGCCTTTTGCTGACTCTCTGCCCGACTATAGGTAAAGGATTTTTTCAGATAATCCACAAATTCCTTGTCAATCTTTTGGTAACGCTGACTCTCACTGGTCAAGGACTTGATAGTCTCAATACCGTTGATGTCCTCAATGATAGAAGAAGACAGAACCGCATTGGCTTCCATGGTATCCCGATTCATCTTTTCAAACGGCTTCATAAAGGCAAAGATAATCACTGTGTAGATAGGAAGCGCCAATAAAGTCATGAAAAAGAGATTGGTATTTTGTGAAAATAAAACAAGGGAAATAATGACAACCGTTGATACATCTAGGAAAATCGAAAGAATGGTCGAAGCCAGCGCATCGATGATACTGTTAGCATCTGTGAAACGAGACACGATTTCCCCTGTCCTACGTGTCGCAAAAAAGGACATAGGTAGGTGAAAAACATGCTTGATATAGGACAAAATTACGTCAATCGACAAACGTTGCCCCAAAACAAGTAAGAGATACTCCTGAGCGTAAGATAAGATCTGCTGGAGAATATAGACGATCACCAACCCAATAGAAATAATCCCCAGTGTCGAACGCATCTGATCTGGCACATAGGTATCAATGATAGACTGCAGATAATAAGAACCCACAATGTTAATCAAGGTGACCAAGAGTGTTGCCAAAACGATATTGGCAATCAAGCCACGCTGCTTCACTAATATAGGGATAAAAGAGAGCAGGCCATTCTTTTGATCCTTATGAGGCTTGTAGTCTGGACTAGGTGCCATAAACAGAGTCACTCCTGTCCATTCTTCCGCAAAGCGCTCACGTGGCAGTTTGGTCAATTTCACCCCGGGATCTGGATCGGCAATATGAATGCTTTCCTTATCCTGTCCAGTCACCACATAGTAGTGGAGCAATTTTCCTTCCTTCAGCACATGGGCAACAAAAGGAAAAGTCAAATCTGGCAAGTCAAAGAGCGTCATATCCGCCTTAATTGCTCGCGTCTCAAAACCAATCTCCTCTGCCACCTTGACCAAGCCCAAGGCCGTCGTCCCATCCATGGTTGTCTTGGCCAATTCTCGCAAGTGAGCCAAAGAATAATAGCTACCATAGTAGCCAAAAACCATGGCTAATGAAGCTACACCGCAGTCCATCTGATCCACCTGCGGACGATAGTGACGTTTCCCAAATTTCATATTCATCTCCTTTTCCTAATACTCAATGAAAATCAAAGAGCAAACTAGGAAACTAGCCACAGGCTGCTCAAAACACTGTTTTGAGGTTGTAGATAAGACTGACGAAGTCAGCTCAAAACACTGTTTTGAGGTTGCAGATAGAACTGACGAAGTCAGTAACCATACCTACGGTAAGGCGACGTTGACGTGGTTTGAATTTGATTTTCGAAGAGTATAAACTCATCTGATAACAACTATCTTACCCTAATCACTAAACAAAAACTGGACTTCCTTCCCAAATGCGCCTATCTCCCTCCCAACTGCACTTTTGGGATAAAAAAATAGGCAGAACAAACGTCCTACCTACTAAAAATATGCTATTGAAAGGAAATTGATTTTTTACTGACACCCTAGGCAAGCTTGGAACAAATAAATCATTGATAGTAACATTTACGACATCCTATTTAAAGTTACTTCAATTTCCAATGTCCCCGTTATTTCTAAGCCACCTCTGGTATAATCCATTCCTAGTCAGAATAGATAACACCGTTCTAAATTACGATTCATAGTTACTCCTTTTAAACTCCAATGTGATGCATTCTTATATTCTACCCTAACCATTTTCAGAGCAGACTAACAAGTCATTCTTAGCTGCTTACTCTACTTGCTTTTTATTGACCTTATATCCTAGATAAAAGAGCCCAAATAAAACAGGGTAAATTTCTGGATAAAATAGGGTATTGATCGGATTTTTCAAAATCAAATACGTTGCGATGTAGATTATGAGCGATACGATAAAATAACCCTCAGCAAAACCTAATAAAAATGTTTTCATGTTAGACTCCTATTTACCTGACAAGAACGGCAGAAAACTCTACCATTCATATACACAAAATCCTTTTGATTCATGTTCTTCATTTATAGTTTTGATTATTTTTTGACAAATCTTTTCGAAAAATACCAAAATATCCTGCGAAAAGCAAACCAACTAAAGTCCATTGCCAATTAAAGGATACTAACGAACCTGTACGAATCACATGAAGCGCGACATTAAGGGTTATTCCCAATAAAGGACATATCGTGGCTAGTTTAGGTAACAATGTATTGAGATTAAGGTTGCGATTATTCATTATCTAACGCCCACGACGAGCAAAATCTGAGCCAAATTTGTAACCAGCCCCAAATGCGCCAAATGCAATAGCACTTAGGCCAAATATAATCGAAATAGGTTCAATTCCTCCTTCAATTACTTGCAAATCTTTCTCATCAACTACTTGAAATTTATCCATTCTTTTCTCCTTTATTTCTATATAATAAAATGAATACCATTAAAAATAATGAAATTGTTGGTATATTAAAATCATCAAACCATGTAGGTAAGGGTAGCTTATTCACATCAGCTACCAACCTGATAATTGTATAAGATATTGAACTAAGTAATACCATAAGCTCAGGCCAAATCTTCAACATTAATTTAACAAATTTCATATATATCTACAAAATTATGATCGATTAGCATAATATCCTGCAGCTATGCCTGCACCTGCTGAAGCTGTAGCAAGCGCAGCTACACCTCCAATTAATTTCCAACTAATAACTACACCACCAATAATAATTGGTGCAATTCCCCCATCTACATCCATCAACTCTTCTTCTGTAAGAGCTACAAAGTTCTGTTCCATTTTGTCAAAATTTGTCATCTTTTTTCTCCTCAATTTTTATGTTTTTTTATATCTTTAATGTTTAGCTTCTAAGCCACTTAAATAGCCAGATTGGATAAATAGCTGAAATAATCACTTCTAATCTCCTTCCTTTTCTTATTACTTATTTATTCGAAAAAGAATTCGAAAATGTACAACTAATTAAGTTTATTTGAAAAATAATTTAATGAACCACGGATAAAAAATTGGTAGATACATGAACTAGGCTCCTTTCTTTTCCTCTTACTTATCTATTCGAAAAAAATTTCGAAAATGTACAACTAAATTAAATTTTATTTGAAAAAAATAACTTAATGAACCACGGATAAAAAATTGGTAGATACATGAACTAGGCTCCTTTCTTTTTCCTCTTACTTATCTATTCGAAAAGTAATTCGAAAATGTACAATTAATTAAATTTTATTTGAAAAATAATTTAATGAACCACGTATAAAAATCAGTCACATACATAAACATTCCCCCTCTTTCTTATCTATCTATTCGTAATTCCCACTAAAAGTTCTAAATTTTTTATTTTTCCTGACAATAAAAAGCAACACGACTTGCATGTTGCTTCTTTCTATTCTTTACTTTTGACGACTTCTACCACATCGCCTACACTTTGGAGTTGATCAATTTCCTCATCGCTGATTTCGATATTAAATTCATCTTCCAGTGTCAAGATAAACTCCATCAAGTCAACTGAATCAGCATCCAAATCGTCTTTCAGACTCAAGGATTCTGTTACGACAAAGTCCTCTCCCTGTCGCTCTTGGATAATGGTCACAATACGGTCAAAAATTTCTTTTTCTGTCATCTCTTTTATTCTCCTGAAAATTCACGCGCAGTCTGGGCAACTACGTCTGTTTCTAGCATGGTACGAATCTGGCGGATTGTACTATAAACAGCCTTGGCATCGCTTGAGCCATGAGTCTTGACAACAGGTGCCTTGACACCAAACAAGACTGCTCCACCAACATCTGAATAGTTGAGCTGTTTTTTCAAACCTCTGAGGCTGTCCTTGAGAAGGAGGGCACCTAGTTTCGCTCGAAGACCACCACCTATAATAGCGGTCTTTAGCAAACCCATGATTCCCATGGCTGTCCCTTCAATGGATTTGAGCACAGCGTTTCCCGTGAAACCATCTGCCACAACAACATCCGCAACGCCATTCATCAAATCACGTGCTTCCACGTTTCCGATAAAGTTCAAACTTTCATCAGCCGCCAGTAATTCATAGGTTTCCTTACGAAGCGGGTCGCCCTTGCTACTCTCTGTTCCGTTGTTGAGCAAGCCAACACGTGGTTGCGCAATTCCACGGACATTTTTAGCATAGAAGGAACCTAGAACCGCGTATTGATAGAGGTGCTGGGCCGTATTTTCTGCATTAGCACCGAGGTCCAGCATGTCAAAACCTCTCCCATCTACAGTCGGCAATGTTGACATAAGTCCAGGTCGATCGATATTCTTAATACGACCCACGATGAAGAATCCAGCAGCCAACAAAGCGCCTGTATTCCCAGCCGAAAGAACAGCATCTGCTTCGCCTTCTTTGACAGCCTTGGCCGCCAATACCATACTGGCATTCTTCTTCTTCCGAATTGCTCTCGTAGGTTCATCGTCTGAATCAATCTTCTCATCCGTATGGATAATGCTGACGCGCTCTGTCGCTGTCAGATATTGCCTTGATTTTAGCTTCATCTCCGTAGAGTTGAACCTCAATATCTGAAAAGTCAGCCAGGGCTTGATTGACACCCTCAACGATGGCTTGAGGTGCGTAATCGCCCCCCATAGCATCTACTGCGATTTTTTTCATTTCTTTTCCTCTTTTAGTAATTGTCCCCAGTCTGCTAGGGAATCAATAAATTTCTTTGATTTTAGGTGAATCCCAACGTACTCTTCGTAGAGTTGATCCATAAATTGGCGTAGCTCTTGCTTGATTTCAGGCTTGAGCGAAATGGTCTCCAAGGTCTCAAACTCAATGGCTTGAAACTGATTGAGCAGATAAGGGATATTGGGATTGAGATGGCAACGTCTCTCATCTTCATGATAATGCTCTGGACAAAGGCAGGCTCCATATTTGAAAGAAAAGTCAAAAGCCTGACCGACCCGATGGCAGAAGATACACTCATTAAAATTGAGGCTAATCCCAAATCGAGTCAAGATTTGAATTTCAAAAATATTGGTCAAAACCTGATAATCCAAACCCTCTTCCATCAACTCCAAAGTCTTTTGCAAAAAAGCAAACAAGGGAGCATCCTGCTGATTGTCCTGCAAACTAGCATCTGCAAGAGCTGCTACATAGGTCGCATAGGCCATGACAAAGAGATCGCTATTAATCTTGGGAAAGGTCATGACCTCATGATAGTCCTCGATGTAGCTGAGACCGTCATCATTGATTCGCAAGAGAAATCGTGCCAGCACCAAGGGTTGAATAACAGGAGCCAGTTTGGACTGACCAGCGTGTTTGACGAAAAAAACATGCGCTTGCCAGCCTGCTCTGTAAAAATCTTGACTAGCTTATCATCCTCACGAAAGTTACGATTGTAGAGCACCAATCCTTGACTCGTGATAGACTGAATCATGCTTCTCTCATGTACTCCTCAAGTCGTTTCATGGCTTCTTTGATAGTCTCCATGCTGGCTGCATAAGACAGGCGAACATAGCCTTCCCCGTAACGCCCAAAGGCGGCGCCAGGGATAAAGGCAACGGCCTTCTTCTGAGCAAAATCCTTCAGAAAAGCAAAGGAATTTTGAGTGTAACCCGCAGGAATCTTAGCAAAGATATAGAAGGCACCGTCTGGTTTGATAATCTCAAATCCAAGAGCAGTCATTTTCTCGATAATGTAGTCCCGACGCTGGATATACTTTTTCTTCATAGGTTCTGCATCATCTTTACCAGCTGTTAAGGCTTCCACCGCAGCGTGTTGCGCCATGGTATTTGCGGCAGTAACCAAGTACTGGTGACTCTTAATCAACTGGGCTGTAAAGGCTGCAGGAGCGAAAATCAGACCCAAACGCCAACCTGTCATAGCATGCGATTTAGACAAACCATTGATAATAATAGCCTGATCTCTCAACATAGTTCCCAAAGATACATGGGCTTGCCCTGTGTAGGTCAATTCTGAGTAAACCTCATCACAGACAACGAAAATCTCATACTTGCGTAAAACAGCTGCCAAGGCTTCCAACTGCTCCCGACTATAGGTAATCCCTGTCGGATTGGCTGGATAGTTGAGAATAACCGCCTTGAGCTTGTCACCCTGCTCCAAAATGGCCTTTTCCAACATCCCTGGAGTCAAGACAAAACCATTTTCAGTTGTGTCAATCTCGACAATCTCTGCCCCAACTAGATTGACAATCGGTTCATAACCCGGATAAGCAGGAGCTGGCAAAAGCACCTTGTCTCCCTCTTCCAAAATAGCTGTCAAAGTAGCAGATAAGGCCTCTGTCGCCCCAATTGTAACCAAGATTTCATTTTCAGGAGCATAGTCCAGTTGGTACTTTTCCTTAACAAAATCACTGGCCGCCTGACGTAAAGTCAGCAGACCACTCATCCCTGTATAGTAGGATTGGTTCTGGTCAATCGCTCGCTTAGCCGCCTCCTTGACATGGTCTGGCGTTATAAAATCAGGTTCCCCCAAGGTCAAACGCAAGACCCCAGGAATCTCAGAAATAGCCTGGTCAAACTGACGAATCAACGAAACTTGAATCTTATCTAACTGTTTATTAAAGCGCTTAGTTAAGTCCATAGATACCTCCTACTTTCAAAACGTATCTCTATTATACTACAAAAGCCCCCCGACCGCAAAAATACATTAGAGAATAGCTTTCCACTTTCTATTTTACTTTTCCTCTTTACAGGTCTATAATGGTAACAGATTCTATTTGGAGGTTTGTATGTCATTTCTATCAAAAAATGGAGCAGGAATCTTGGCCTGCCTTCTCATTTCTATCGTATCTTGGTTTCTAGGAGGACTTTTCCCCGTCGTGGGTGCACCTGTTTTTGCAATTTTTGCTGGAATGCTCCTCCACCCCTGGCTCTCACCATACAAACAACTAGACGCAGGATTGACCTTTAGTTCCAAGAAATTGCTCCAATATGCTGTTATTTTGCTTGGTTTTGGTCTCAATATCTCGCAAGTCTTCGCAGTTGGGCAATCTTCGCTCCCTGTCATCCTGTCCACTATCTCAATAGCCTTGATTGTTGCCTACCTCTTCCAGCGCTTCTTTGCACTGGACACAAAACTGGCTACCTTGATTGGAGTGGGTTCTTCTATCTGCGGTGGTTCGGCTATTGCTGCGACAGCACCTGTTATCCATGCCAAGGAAAAAGAAGTAGCCCAAGCCATTTCCGTTATCTTTCTTCAATGTCTTGGCTGCACTCATCTTTCCAACTCTAGGCACCTGGCTTCACTTATCAAATGAAGGCTTCGCCCTCTTTGCAGGAACTGCGGTCAATGATACTTCCTCTGTAACAGCTACAGCCAGCGCCTGGGACAGCCTCTACCAGACCAATACCCTCGAATCAGCAACTATTGTCAAACTTACGCGGACTCTGGCTATTATCCCCATCACTCTCTTTCTCTCCTACTGGCAAAGTCGCAAGCAAAAAAATAAGCAAGGATTGCAACTGAAAAAAGTCTTCCCACTTTTTATCCTTTACTTCATCCTTGCATCGCTCCTAACCACCCTTCTGACCTCTCTTGGTGTGTCCAGTAATTTCTTTACCCCACTCAAACAACTCTCCAAATTCTTCATTATCATGGCCATGAGTGCCATCGGTCTCAAAACAAATCTGGTCGCTATGGTCAAATCCAGTGGAAAATCCATTGTTCTCGGAGCCGTCTGCTGGATTGCCATCATCCTCACCAGCCTCGGTATGCAGACCCTTATAGGCATTTTCTAACACAAAAGGTAGCCCACCAGCTACCTTTTCTTATGCTTCCTCAATCAAGCGAGTATGTTCTCTCTTGATGCAACGATTCATCACGATGTCCTCGCATCCACCAGCACGCAAGATTTCTTCCGCTTCTAGACTTTCAAGTCCTAGCTGTGCCCAAAAAATCTTAGCATCAGCCTTGAGAAAATCACGCGCTACATCTGGCAAAAACTCGCTGCGACGGTAAACATTGACAATGTCTACAGGAAAAGGAATCTCAGCGAGGCTGGCATAAGCCTTTTCACCCAAGATTTCGCCACCTGCTGCCTTGGGATTGACAGGGATAATTTTATAACCCCGAGCCTGCATCTCCTTGGTCACTCGATTGCTGGTTGTTTCCTCACGGTCTGACAAACCCACAACAGCAAGGGTTTTACTCGTTGCGAGATACTGACGAATCACGCCATCACTTGGATTGATAAATTCTTGACTCATAGAAATTCTCCTTTTTCATCAGTATAGCACAATTTGAAAAGGCTTGCAGATTTTGACTACAAAAAAGAGGACTAGCCCCCTTTTTATTTAGCCTCATACCAGGTTGCCCCTTCATTTTCATCTGCGATGAGGGGAACACTGAGTTGGATGGCTTCTTCCATGGTTTGTTTGACCAATTTTTTTCATCTCTGCTAGTTCCGATTTAGGGCACTTCAAGGACGATTTCATCGTGCACTTGTAACAACATCTTGGTCTGATAACCACCTTCAACTAGAGCCTTATCTAGCTGGATCATAGCAATCTTGAGAATATCTGCCGCAGATCCTGAATAGGAGAGTTGATAGCAGTCCGCTCCGCAAAACCACGAATGTTAAAGTTACGCGAATTGATATCTGGCAACTCACGACGACGCTTGAAGAGGGTCTCTACATAGCCCTTATCACGCGCCTCACGCACCACCTCATCCATGTAGTTTTTTTAATACCTGGGAAGCGTTCAAAGTAAGTATCAATATAGGCTTTTGCTTCCTTACGGCTGATGCCCAGATTATTAGACAAGCCAAAGTCTGAAATCCCGTAAACCACTCCAAAGTTAACCGCCTTGGCATTACGACGGTCATTCGGAGTCACATCCTCAGGACGTTCAATTCCAAAGACACGCATGGCTGTCGAGGTATGGATATCTGCCCCTCTTGGAAGGCCTTAATCAAGTGTTCATCCTTAGAAATATGAGCCAAAAACACGCAATTCAATCTGTGAATAGTCAGAGCTGAGCAACACACTATCCTCCCACTCAGGCACAAAAGCCTTACGAATGAGACGGCCTTGCTCCAAACGAACAGGAATATTTTGCAAGTTTGGATCCACACTAGACAAACGCCCTGTCTGGGTCAAATCCTGAACATAGCGAGTATGAATCTTGCCATCAGCCAAAATCCAGTCCTGCAAGCCAATCACATAAGTAGACTGAATCTTAGCAATCTGACGGTAATCCAGGATTTTCTTAACAATCGGCGCTATAGGAGCAAGGCGCTCCAACACATCCACCGCTGTCGAATAACCTGTCTTGGTTTTCTTAGTGTACTCTAGAGGAAGTCCCAATTTTTCAAAAAGAAGTACGCCCAACTGCTTAGGCGAGTTGATATTAAACTCCTCACCAGCCAACTCGTAAATCTCTTGAGTCAGTTTTTCAATAACAAGCTCATTTTCAGCCTGCATCTCAAGCAAGGTCTCTTTCTTGACCGTAATCCCAGCAATTTCCATCTTGGCAAGGACAAAAGCCAGAGGTTGCTCTATATCATAAAGAAGCTCTAACTGACCATTTTCGCTGAGTTTCTCAAGTAAAACAGGCTCTGTCTCAACCAATACAGCAAGCTTACGAGCCAAATGTTCCAAGAATTTCTCGCGTTCAGGAATGGCCTTTTTGACACCCTTACCATAGAAGGTCTCATCATCAACCAAATAAGTCTGGCCATAAAGACTAGCGATAGTCGTAATTTCATTGTCCTCCACAGTCGAAAGGAGGTATTTAGCCAAACGGCCGTCAAAAGCAGGCGCCTGCAAATTCACATCATAACGATTTAAGAGAACTTTAGCCTTCTTAAAGTCATACACTCTCAAAGGTGTTTTTTCTAGAAAATCCTTAAAAATCGGCTCTTGCAAAAGTTCAAGCTTGTCTGTAGCATAGAGCTTTTCCCCACAAGACCAGGCAAATCCAATCAAATCATCCGTATGATAATTTTCACCAAAAAGCTCAAAATGGAAGATAGACTCTTCATTCAGCATATCTTGACTGATTTGGTCAACAATAGTAAAGTCCAAACTCTCAGCCACATCAGTCGAAGATGCATTTAAAGCCTGTTTGAGCTGTTTGAAGCCCATCTCATCGTAGAATTTCCCAAGATTTTCCACATCTGGACCACTATAAACCAAATCCTCCAAACCAATCTCAATCGGTGCCTTGGTATCAATGGTCGCCAGTGTTTTAGACAAAAAGGCCTGTTCCTTATCATTGATGAGATTTTCCTTCATCTTAGAAGCCTTCATCCCATCGATATTTTCATAAATCCCTTCAAGCGAACCATGCTCCAGCAAGAGCTTGATACCCGTCTTTTCTCCGATTTTGGTCACCCCAGGGATATTATCCGACTTATCACCCATAAGCGCCTTGAGATCGATAAACTGAGTCGGTGTGAGTCCCATCTTTTCCATGAGATAATCTGGTGTAAAGGCCTCAAACTCAGCAACACCTTTCTTGGAAATCTCAACCACCGTATGCTCATCCGTCAGCTGAATCAAGTCCTTGTCCCCACTGACAATGGTAATATCAAAACCATCCTGCTCAGCTAGTTTATCCAGCGTCCCGATGATATCATCTGCCTCATATTGAGCCAACTCATAGTGGCGAATCCCCATATGATCCAGCAACTCACGAATGAAAGGAAATTGCTCACGAAACTCATCAGGAGTCTTAGCACGACCACCCTTATAGTCCGCATACATCTCTGTACGGAAGGTCGTCTTTCCCGCATCAAAAGCCACCAAAATATGACTCGGCTCAACCCGTTCCAATAAATGACTCAACATCAACTGAAAGCCATAAATGGCATTGGTATGCAAACCAGCCGCATTCTTAAAACGGTCCAACTGCTGATAGAGCGCAAAAAACGCCCGAAAAGCAACAGAAGACCCATCAATCAATAATAATTTTTTCTTATCCATACACCCATTATAAAGGAAAGCACCAAAAAATACCATTGGGAAGAGCCAGACCAAGTATTTTTCATACTTTTGGCGAATATAGCCATTTAGTTTTAAAAAAACAGAACTTAGCCCATGACTAAATTCTGTTTTTATGCTTTATAATTATAAAAGTGAAATCCTTTTCAACTGCAAAGAACTTCTATTCTTGCTAGACTATATTTATTCCTATTGTAGTAGTAGTCTATATATTTATCTTGTTGGTTTATACGTTAATTGATCTTTGTGCTGTTTGACAAACTCACTCATTTCTGAGTCTGGTATTTGACGAAGATATAGATTCGCACGAATCGTTTCATCTTCTTCACGACAAGTTGAAAGAACTAAATACTTATCTTTAGCTGATACTTTAACATTTGGTTTCTTAACTTCAGCTGTTTCATAAATAGTTGTTAACTGCGTTTGAAAATCTTTATCATCATCAAATGAAGTGCGATAAAAGGCTGTTTCTTCTGGTACTATAATCATAGCAACTGCTTCATAATAATACTTTTTCTCTGGAGTCTCAATCACAACATATGGATGTTCATCAAAATAATCTTGACGACTATAGTAGTTCACATCATTAAACATACGATGATCCCCAACTTTACTACCACGAGCATGACCAAATAACCAAGTTAAACGGTCACTAAAATCCTTTTTATTATCTGTGTCCATAAACACTGTTCCCATATAAGGTTCATGACCACCATCAAATCTCTTATCTAAATAAGTTGAGTTATCAGTTGTTTGAACAACTGGCTCATCCAACTCTGTTCCGGGCGCATACACATAGGCAATCGTGTCAGAGTTTGTATTCAGCAAACCACTGAACTTATTCTTAAGATATTCTTTTTCCTCTGCTGATGTCGTATCAATTTTTTGTGTCGTTTGCGCTACCTTAGTTTCACTCGCCTGATCAGTTGGAGCTAAGAATGTCTTATAAAGGAATACACCTCCTAAAGCGACAATAGCTACAGCAACAAGCGAAGCGATAATTTTCTTCATAGGTGACTTATTTTTAGTTGAACGTCTGCTCATTTTTATCTCCCTCATTTATTTACTTTTATCAAAAAAATCACTGAAACGAAGTTTCAGTGATTAGTTACTTCATTAAATAAATAAATTATTTAGAAGCGTGTGTTTTTGGAAGAGCTTTTTGACCAGCTTTAGCTGTTGCACCTGCTTGTTTAGCTGCTTCTTCTGCTTGTTTAGCTTGCTCTACTGCACCTGGTTTACCTGGTTCTGGAGTAGCTGATGGAGCTGTTTATCCGTTTTGACCATCTTGAGCGTGATCTTTCAAATAACGAGCGTTTGCTTGTTCAGGAGTTTCGTTCAAGATATAGTATTTACCTTCTTTTTTAAGAGCTGAATTGAAAACTTCTTGTAAATGTTTCACCGCTTCGTTACGAACTTTTGCCACTTCTGCATCGTATGCTTTTTGAGCAGCTACAACTACATTTCTGTATGGTGCTAAAAGTTCATCACGGTTATGTGTGAAGTTTTCTGGTGCATTTTCTGCTTTTGCCAATTCAGCTTGTGCTTTCTCAAGATCAGCTTTATTTGCATTGATATTTTCACTATATGCTGCCACATATTCGTTAACTCTATCAGCAGTTACAAATTCTGATTGGCTTTCATATGCTTCACGTGAATCATATGGTCCAGGGAGGTTAGCTCCACCATTGTTATCTGCAAATGCTGGCACTACTGCAGAAAATACTGCAAGAGCTGCTACTGATGTCAATAAAACTTTTTTCATTGTTTTATCTCCTCTTTTATTTTTTATTTGATTGTAAAGAGTTTTCTTTACTACCACCGTTATACCACTTAAATAATTGGTGTCAACAATTTTTATCTTATTTTTAAGAAAATATTGGAGAAAACAGTCCAAACTTTAAATGTTGAACTCTAATCACTCATAAAAGCTAACTTATTTCAATCAAACGAACAATAATCCTTTATATTCCCGACTATTCGAATCATTACTGGATGGCAACATCTGAAATCAGAAGGCCTTGATGGACTAGATTTACTAAACCTACTTTTACCTCTCTTCAATCCACTCTGCACGTCCACGTTCTAAGCCTTTTTCTTCAGCTCGTTCCAAGGCATAGTTATGTGCTAACAAGGCTTGTTCTTCGCGCATACGTAGTTGACTAAACATTTTCCTGTCCTCCTCGGACCAGCTCTTGTAGTCCAGCAGTTGGTCTGCCTGGCTGATGGCTCGCTCGGGTTGCTGG
>BNJT01001409.1_pt1 | contig 80198 bp, 103 predicted proteins | sample 8540491 | NCBI WGS metagenome assembly BNJT01 (sample SAMD00202455, study PRJDB9452) | human saliva metagenome | host: Homo sapiens | reverse complement strand
GAAAAGCAGATCAGACTGGCTGAATCCTTTTTAGCTAATGTAATAGATAAAAGGTGAAAGAAGGCATAAAATACCAATCCTAGAAATAGCATCTAGGATTCTACTTATGATAAAATGGAAAGACAGTCTCAAAGAATTCTAGTCAATCAATCTTGAGAATAGCTATTTTTAAAAGGAGTAACAGTCTATGAACGAGAAAACAAAAGCTTACCTAGCAGCCTTATCCTTTTCAGCCATCATTGGATTTTCTTTTTTATTTACTAAGATTGCTTTAGGCTATGCCAGTCCTCTCACAAACTTAGCGCATCGCTATACAATCGCAGCTTTAGTAATGGTCGTTCTTCATCAAACCAAACTTGTCAAAGTGAGTTTAAGTAGAAAAGATATTCTTTTTATTCTTCCTATGAGTCTTTTCTATCCTCTTCTCTTTTTTATTTTTCAATCCTTTGCTTTACAGTATATATCGTCTTCTGAAGCTGGAATTTTACAGGCTCTTGTCCCGATTTTTACGCTCCTTTTAGCATCGGTCTTTCTCAAGGAAAAGACAAGCTTGCTTCAAAAGTTCTTTTTATTTTTATCCGTAGCAGGAGTAGTTTTCATCTTCCTTAGTAAAGGAGCTAACTTTGGTACTGAGACTGCTAGCTTGGGCTTTCTCTTGATGTTGGGATCTGTTCTCGCCAATGCAATAAACAATATCCTCAGCAAGTCCAAAGGAGGACGCTATCGGGCTATGGATATGACAGCTGTTGTGATATTTGTTGGCTTCATCACCTTTAATATGCTAAGCCTGACCTCGCACTATCTAGATGGCAACATATTCTCCTACGTTGCGCCTCTTGGACAGCTGCCCTATCTGTTTTCTATCCTCTATTTGGGAATTCTAGCATCTATCGTAACGGGTAGTCTCTCTATCTATGCTATTGTTCGCCTCGGAGCATCAACCGTCAGTGTCTTTGGTAATCTTGGAACAGTTTTGACCATTCTAGCAGGAGCCCTTATCCTCCACGAACCAATTTTTAGTTATCATGTGATCGGAGCAACTTTGATTATTGCTGGAATTTTAGGCATGAATCTGATGAGAAAATAGTAAAGATTGCTTAGCAGTCTTTTTCTTTATCTAGATAATACAGAAAATTCAAAATTTTTAATGAAATTATGTTTAGAAAACGATGATTTTAATATAGCATGATAAAATAGATAAAAGAATGATACTAGGATAAAGAGGAGAGAGTGTAGAAATGAAGCAAAATGATATAGCTAAAGCTATTGCTTTTTATAACAGAAAACCCGAGACTTTGGTACGTCACATTATACCAGTCTTAAATTGTGATTTGGCTGTTTATCATCGCCCTGGAAGCTCAAGTAAGGGTCACATTATTTTTTATCATGGAGCTTGTGGTCGTAGTCAGATGTGGGCTCACCAGTATGATGCCTTTGAAGGATTTGACCTATACTTTGTCAATGTTAGAGGACAGGGTGAATCACCTATGAAAGTTGGTCTACCTGACTTAGAAGGTGCTGTTCAAGATGTAGATGCTATTTTGTCTTACTTCCAGTTAGATGAGGTGATATTGATCGGACATTCTTGGGGAGGAAATCCACTTCAAGAGTACACCTATCGTCATCCAGATCGAGTTCTAGCCTTGGTCATGGTAGATAGTTGGGGACAGCATCGTTACCTATCAGATAAAGAGAGAAATCGCATAAAATATTCTTCTCTTATGTATAAAACGATTCCTTGGAAGGTGATTGCAGATAAGAATTCAAAAATGTGTACAGATAATCCTATCACAAGAGAATTAGTCAAGACGGCTATTATAGAAACTGGGCGAGATGTTTTCTTGAACCTTGGAATCACCGGTTTTTTGGCTGTCCATGAGATAGGGGTTATTATGGAAATCCTCCTATGCTCTTAGTAAGAGGCGAAAATGATTTTCCCAAACACCTAAAAATGATCTACGATGGTATCATTGCCTTAAATCCCAATGCGCGTCAAATAACGATTTCAGATAGTAAACACCAACCGATGAATGATCATCCTGAAGAGTTTAATCAGATAGTTGGTGAATTTTTTGAAGAAGTAGTAGCTCTGTAAGATGAGATTTATCCAACTTGTGAAAATCTTTGGAACGTGATAAAATAAAGGATAGAAATAGAGTACAGGAGACAAGATGAACTACTTTAATGTTGGGAAAATCGTCAATACGCAAGGGTTGCAGGGTGAGATGCGAGTCTTGTCTGTGACAGATTTTGCAGAAGAACGGTTTAAAAAAGGTACTGAGCTGGCCTTGTTTGATGAAAAAGATCAGTTTGTTCAAACAGTGACCATCGCTAGCCACCGTAAACAGAAGAACTTTGACATTATTAAATTCAAAGATATGTACCATATCAATGCTATCGAAAAGTACAAGGGATGCAGTCTCAAGGTTGCTGAGGAAGATTTGAATGACCTAGACGATGGTGAATTTTATTATCACGAGATTATCGATTTGGAAGTCTATGAGGGTGATAACTTGATTGGAACCATCAAAGAAATCCTGCAACCAGGTGCCAACGATGTCTGGGTGGTCAAGCGAAAAGGCAAGCGTGATTTGCTTTTACCTTATATCCCACCAGTGGTTCTCAATGTTGATATTCCAAATAAACGGGTCGATGTGGAAATCTTAGAAGGGCTAGACGATGAAAATTGATATTTTAACCCTCTTTCCAGAGATGTTCTCTCCACTGGAGCATTCAATCGTTGGAAAGGCTCGAGAAAAAGGGCTCTTAGATATCCAGTATCATAATTTTCGAGAAAATGCTGAAAAGGCCCGCCATGTCGACGATGAGCCCTACGGAGGCGGTCAGGGGATGTTGCTCCGAGCCCAACCCATTTTCGATGCCTTTGATGCTATTGAAAAGAAAAATCCGCGCGTCATTCTCCTCGATCCTGCTGGAAAGCAGTTTGATCAAGCTTATGCTGAGGATTTGGCTCAAGAGGAAGAGCTAATCTTTATCTGTGGTCACTACGAAGGGTATGATGAGCGTATTAAGACCTTGGTGACAGATGAGATTTCCCTGGGCGACTATGTCCTTACTGGTGGTGAATTGGCAGCCATGACCATGATTGATGCGACGGTTCGCCTGATTCCAGAAGTGATTGGCAAAGAGTCTAGCCACCAAGATGATAGTTTTTCTTCTGGCCTTCTCGAATATCCTCAATACACACGTCCCTATGATTATCGAGGAATGGTCGTGCCAGATGTACTGATGAGCGGGCACCATGAAAAAATTCGTCAGTGGCGTCTGTACGAGAGTTTAAAGAAAACCTACGAGCGCAGACCGGATTTGCTTGAACATTATCAACTGACAGCAGAAGAAGAAAAAATGCTGGCAGAAATTAAAGAAAACAAATAATAAAGGAGAAACCTATGCAAGTAATCAAACGTGATGGAGAAATTGCTGAATTTAATCCAGATAAGATTTACCAAGCTATCTTAAAGGCAGCCCAGACTGTCTATGTATTGACAGATGATTTACGTCAAAACCTTGCACAAGTCACTAAGAAAGTGGTTTTGGATTTGGAAGAGGCCAAGGTGGAACGTGCTACCATTAGCATGATTCAGTCTATGGTTGAGCATCGTTTATTGGGTGCAGGTTACATTACTATTGCAGAACACTACATTTCCTATCGTCTACAACGTGACTTGGAAAGAAGTGGTTATGGAGATCATATCGCGGTTCATTTACATTTTGAACAAGTTCGCTAAGAAAAAAGAGTGGGATGAAGCAACAACATCTCACTCTTTCTTAAATCTATTTTTTTGGGCTGTTTGGACAGTTGAAGGGACAAATCTCAGGCGTTGAATGTCGTTTATGCGGATAATACGGGTCACATTTTTGGCAAAATTTTTCACGATAATTTGCTGGCGTTGCTGATCGTATTTGATGATATCACCTGTAAAACTTGTCTCTGACAAGATAAGGTGAACAGCAGTTTGTTTCTGGATAGCCTCTTCAATAGTGGCTGTAAGGGAGTTGGTTTCAGTCTGGTCAGGTTGGTCATGTCCATTTAAAAAGTCATGTATTTTATCTAGAACTTGCTGGAATTTATGTCTCATATTGGCCTCCCTTCTTTTATATCAATATTATATAAAATTTTCCTAAAATCTACAAGATTTTACGAATAATCAAATGAAAGCTAAAAAAGGAGAAGAAAATGGCAGAATTTACATTTGAAATTGAAGAGCACTTATTGACTCTTTCTGAAAACGAAAAAGGTTGGACCAAGGAAATCAACCGTGTGAGCTTTAATGGTGCCCCTGCAAAGTTTGATATTCGTGCTTGGAGCCCAGACCATACTAAAATGGGCAAAGGAATTACTCTCTCTAATGAAGAATTTCAAACCATGGTGGATGCTTTTAAAGGCAATTAATACTCTTCGAAAATCTCATCAAATCGCGTCAACGTCGCCTTGCCGGTATGCTCAGTATGGTTACTGAGGTTTCGTCAGTTCGATCTGACAACCTCAAAACAGTATATGATCCAAGGCGACAGCTGACGTAGTTTGCAGATTTGATTTTCATTGAGTATAAGTTTTCAAAATGAAAGAAAAGGATACTGAGTCATTACAACTCGATATCCTTTTTTAATTAGTAAAGTAAGACTGATTTTTAAGGCGTTGAAGTAGTGGACGGCTAATAAAACTAATAGCTAGAAGTTTACCAAGATCTGGGATGATAAAGGAGAAATACCCCCACAACAAGAGCTTTTTCAAATGGCATTCCAGCTAGGAAATGCAAGCCAATGATTCCACCGACAAAGACAAGGGTAATCACCCAAGAGATTTGCTAGAAAAATTTTGACAAAACCACTATCGCTGTTAGTTAGGGAAGAAGTAAGTCCAGAGTATACAAGATAAAACCAAAGATAGCCTGCAGTAGGACCAATCAAAGCATGAAATCCAGCTCCACCTCCTGCAAAGACAGGAAGACCGATAGCACCTAGAAGAAGATAGAGTCCAACAGAAAGTACAGCCTCTCTCGGTCTAAAGACAGTAGCAATCAAGCCGATTGCAAAGTTTTGCAGAGTGAAGGGAACAGGGTCCAATTGGAAGACTGATTTGTGCTAAAACAGCAATGAGAGCAGCCCCAATAGCAGGGATAGCATAAACGTGAGCTTTTTTCAAAATAGTTAACCTCTTTTCTTATGTATAGTAACTATTATACTTAATTTAATATCATTGTCAACCTATTTTTATAACAAAGGTAACAAAAAAACTGTAACAGCCGATTTTTGCTTACTAGGTCAGTTGGATAATTATTTTTGTCGATTTGTAAATCTTCTTTATAGATAATCCCATTTTATCAATAAAAATATACTATAAATAATTGACAAACTAAAAATAAGTGCTATATTAATAGATGTAAACGATTACATTAAGGTGTATTCAATTTTTAAAAGGAGAGATAGTTATAAGATATTTTAACGACTCTAGATACCATAACGGTGATTAAAAACCCTAAATATAATCAATTCATATTAAAGTAATATGGAGGGACTATTACTTAATCTTCATCAAATATTTAAATTCGAGGAGAAGTAAAGTAGAATTAATAAGAAAGCATCTATTTTTCTAGTTGCAATCAGTTTTGGATTTGTACTACATCTAGTGTCGTTGAGCGCAGTAACGCCACACCCTGCTCCAAGTCCCATTATTGATGTATGGGAATAGCTATGGTTATTCGAATTACTTTTGTTAGTTCTCCAGATAATATTGGTTCAAAATCTTCAGTAACGAATTTTTGGGGAACCGTTAAAGCTTATGATAAAAAAGATTATGGATGGGCATATTCAAGTGCAACAAAAATCTTGGAGCGATGTTCGATTAAATGCATATTGGGATTATTATAGATTTTAAAAATAATTTATGAAAACAAGAGACCCGATTATAAGATAGGGTCTTTTGTAATATGGTAAGTGCTTATGAAATTAAAATTATGTATCATTGGATTTTTCTTTTGTTTGATCGCTGCAATTGGTCTGGTCACTATCAGCGATACCGAAAAATGCCTATACCTTTTTCAATTGATGGTGCTTTTTCTATTCAAGGAAAAAGCAATCTTTCTAATAACGAAATATACGAAATGGTTCGTGACGTATCAAAAAGGGAAAAGGTTACTATTTACAAGCCCATCGTTCAGAGTTCTGGTCAGTTGAAGTATGTAAATTTTGATGATGTAAATAATGAACAATTAAAGTCCGCACCAATAATAGGGATGTATTACACCCTTGGGAAAATGGATATAGATAGTTTGAAACCACTTACGATGACGGGGTTGCAAACAGTATATATGGCTTATCCTTGGTATATAGGAGGAATCTTACAATTTACTGGAACTTTAAGAATACTGTTAATGGGTTCAATTTACTTAACTTTATTAGTTGTGTTATTTGTTGTTAGAACGAGGCAGATTAAAGAAGGAGTGATACGACGTTCTTTGGGCTTGCCTGTATATGATCTAAGAAGAGAGTATGGCATTTCTCTTATTTTTGAACTGATTATGATGGCTTTATTGATGATTTCTTACAGTTCTTTTTTGGGAAATGGTTTCTTCACCTATAGTTCTAAGTTATTTTTCTCTCTGCTTTTAACGAATTTTATACTATTTCAAATCATTGATCTTATCACCTTTGTTTTATTTTGGTTGACGATTCAGGTTGAAAAGCCCATTGAAATTATCAAAAACAAGGCAAAAAACAAGCTTATTTTTTTGTCGTATGAGCATGTTATCATTTCGATTATCATCCTTATCTCAGGAATTTTTACAAGAAACAAAGAGCAGTCAATCCAGTATTAACATCCAGCTACAGAATTTAGTACCATGGGACACAGTAAAAGACTGGAGAAGGATTGAGTTCCTTGGAATTGAAAGTAACTCTACTAAAAATGGAGAAGTTAATGATTCGGATGGTCAGTATCTACAGATAGCTGCTGCCTTAAAAAACTTAGATTATTTATATATAGATCGATCCTCAGCATATGTTCCAGATTTCATGAAAACTTCACATGTTATGGAAAATTTTTCTAAACAATTAGAAAATGACGGAATAACGAATCCAGAAATAAATAAAGAGTTGATTTATATCAATCAAACAGGTGCTAACCTACAAAAATAAAAGTGAATGGAACAAACTATCATCTTTTTAGATAATAAGATAGCAACCATTTATATTCCTGAGAAATGGAAAGAAAATCAGAAATCTATTGAGAATACAGTTGTAGCAGAACAATTTATTGGAACAAACTATACAAAAGAAGAAATTGCAGTACAAATAATTCCTGATGGTAATAAAAATTTTTTATTTTAATGAAGATGCTGATGATAATCATAAAATGAAAGAGTTTTTACCAATGGCAAGTGTAGCAGATAGCACAGATAACATTGTTGTTGTGTTAGATACGGACAAAATGATTGAAAACAACAACTTTTCTTTGGCTACTAATATAACATATAAGTCTCTTTTTAGTCCTGAGGCGGTAAATAAAATAAATGAGATGGCTACCCAGTTGAATTTTTCAATGAATCCAGTAGATGTTTACCAAATTGTGAAATTAAAGATTCAGTCCTTAGAGCACCAAATTCTACTTTCACAAATCTTGCAGAAGATAATTTACAGTATTGTCTTTATACTCATTTATCAATATGTCCAACTTTATATTGCCCTAAAACGGAATGAATATGTGAAGAAAAATCATTCTAGGTCTGTCAAAAACATATATAGCAATTTCAAGTCTCAAGTATTTTATGATGACTATTACAATAGTTATCCTATTTACATTTCTTATGACAGGTCAAATAGAGTTGCTATATATTGGTCTTGCTTCTCTACTGGTTTTGATGTTGTCAATCATAATGAGTTTTAGAAAATTATCTGAAAGCTATACTAAAATTTTAAAAGGAGATGAAACATGACAATTGACCTTTTGAACGTTTCAAAAAGTTTCGGCTCAAAAAAGATCTTTACAGACTTAAATTTAAAATTTGAATCTGGAAAAAGTTATGCATTGATTGGAGGTTCTGGCTCTGGTAAAAGCACCCTTCTTAATATTATAGGAAGATTAGAAAAAATTGACAGTGGGAATGTTTTAGTTGATGAACAAGATATTTGGAAGATAAAAGAAAGAACTTTTTATAAAAATACTGTTGGATATGTATTTCAAAATTATTCTTTAATAGATAACAAAACAGTATATGATAATTTGAAACTTATCACTAAAGACAAAAAAACAATAACTGATGTACTTGAAAAAGTAGGACTGTCAAATGACTATTTACATCAAAAAATATATGAATTGTCTGGAGGGCAGGCTCAACGTGTAGCTATTGCCAGAATGTTAATGAAACCACGAAAAATTATCTTAGCAGATGAGCCTACAGGAGCTTTAGATGGTGAGATTGGAAAAGAAATTATTCGTTTATTATTGAATGAAAGAGATGAAGACAAATATGTAATTATAGCGACACATGATCCAGCTGTCTATAACGAAGTTGATGTGATAATTGACATGAAAGATATAGGGGATAATGTATGAAAAAGATAATTTATATTGCTTTGATCTTTGTAGCTGGGCTACTTGCTATTTTCTTCTTTGGAAAACAAATGATTACAAAAGAAAATACCAATAAACCAACGCTGGAGTTAATAGTCTATACGCTTTCTTCTAGTGATACAGAAAAATGGAATAAAGTGAGACAAGTAGAAACGGAAGAAGCTATATACTTCATAACTGTGAAAGAATTAGCATCTTCAGAAGAAGTATTTTCAAACATCATTGCAAATGGAGCTGCTGCGGGTTCGGAGTTCGTGAAGAAGAAGTGAAGAAATTCAATAATGGTTTAGGAGACACTATAGAGGACTCTAAGCATAATAAACTCATTGGAATAGAATTTTTTACTTTTTCTAATGCTGACGAGGGATTTGTAGTAGCAAATTTTGACTACGGTAACGAAGAGTTGAATTCTAAGAAAAAAGAGATAAAAGACTTATATAAAAAAATATATGAATCTTTTAAAGAAAAGAATAAGTGATTGTGTTATAATCCTTGTATTTTGCTATGGTTAGTTAATTGATTTTTGCATATCTTATTTCAACATACTATAAAATAAAACATAAGAAAACGAGTATCTCCAACTACGGCAATACTCGCTTTTTGATATTTAGAAGTGTTTTTAGCTCTGCTTCTTTTGTTTTGATTAACGCATGGTTACAAATTCTTCAGATGCAGTTGGGTGAATCGCGACAGTTGCATCAAAAGTCTGCCTTGGTTGCTCCCATTTTGATAGCAACAGCAAATCCTTGAATCATTTCATCAACACCATAGCCAATTCCATGAAGTCCGACAACTTTTTCTTCTGAACCAGCTGTGATCAATTTGAAACGTGTTTCTTGACGGTTGCGAGTGCAAGCAGAGTACATAGATGCAAAGCTTGATTTGTATACCTTGATTTGGTCTTGACCGTATTCTTTAATAGCTTGCTCTTCTGTCAAACCAACAGTTCCGATAGCAGGGTGTGAAAAGACAACAGTTGGAATAGTTGAGTAGTCCATTTTTGCAGTTGTTTTTCCGTTAAAGAGACGTTCAGATAAAGTACGTCCAGCCTTGATAGCAACTGGAGTCAGCTCTTTTTCACCTGTTACATCACCTAGAGCGTAGATTCCCTCAACAACAGTATTTTGGTATTCATCCACTTGGATAAAGCCACGTTCGTTTAGAGTCACTCCAGCTTTTTCAAGTTGCAAGCCCTTAACGTTTGGACGGCGACCAGTAGCCCAGATAACTTGGCTAGCTGTGTGACTAGTACCATCTTCGAAATGAATGGTAATGCCTTCAGCAGTTTTTTCTAACTTGGCAGGGACTTTGTGAGTATGAAGTGGTAAGTTTGTTCTTTCCATTTCCTTGACCAAACCTTCAACGATATAAGAATCAAAACCTCGTAAAGGACGATCACGGCGAACAAATAGATCTGTCTTGACACCAAAAGTGTGGAGTACGCCAGCCAATTCAACGGCAATATAACCCGCGCCTAGAATAGCAACTGATTCTGGCAATTCTTCCCAGGCAAATACATCATCAGAAGAGCCGCCTAGTTCTGCACCAGGAATATTAGGAATACTTGGATGGGCACCAGTAGCAATCACGATATGTTTGGCACGAATCAGTTCACCATTTACGCTGATAGTATGAGAATCTACAAATTCCGCATGACCTTCAATCAAGTCTACTCCGTTGCGTTTAAAACTGCCATCATAAGAAGAACGAGCGCGATCAATGTAGGCTTCACGATTACGGCGTAGGGTTGCAAAGTCAAAGTTAAGATCAGTAGTCTTAAAGCCGTAGTCTACTCCAAATTGATGGAAAGTCTCAGCGATTTGAGCCCCGTACCACATGATTTTTTTAGGAACACAACCGACGTTGACACAGGTTCCACCTAGTTTCTTTTCCTCAATAACGGCTGCTTTGGCTCCATGTTCACCAGCACGGTTCATGGTAGCAATTCCTCCGCTGCCTCCACCAATAGCAATGATATCGTATTCTCTCATTAAAAACTCCTTTGTACTCTTTTAAATAGTAGAGTGTCATTTTTTGATAGTCATATTCTATCTTTTTTTTGATGTGATTGCAAAAATCTGCTACGTTCAAAAAAATTAAAGAAAAGGCTTGCAAAAAAGAAAAATAAAGTGTATTATATAACTAGTACAATGATTGTAAAATGAATTCCGAACAATAATTGAATCCTGAAATGTCATTATTTCGTTCTAAACTGTTATTGTTTATATTTGGTAATTTTTGTATAATATTGTTAAGGACTTTAAATCAAAAAGGAGTTTCATTATGAAAAAGAATAGTAAAGCTAAAAAGTGGCAATTGTATGCAGCAATCGGTGCTGCAAGTGTAGTTGTATTGGGTGCTGGAGGGATTTTACTCTTTAGACAACCATCTCAAACCGCTGTAAAAGATGAGCCTACTCATCTTGTTGTTGCCAAGGAAGGAAGCGTGGCATCCTCTGTTTTATTATCAGGGACAGTAACAGCAAAAAATGAACAATATGTTTATTTTGATGCTAGTAAGGGTGATTTAGATGAAATTCTTGTTTCTGTGGGTGATAAGGTCAGCGAAGGACAGGCTTTAGTCAAGTACAGTAGTTCAGAAGCCCAAGCGGCCTATGATTCAGCGAGCCGAGCAGTCGCTAAGGCAGACCGTCATATCAATGAACTCAATCAAGCACGAAATGAAGCTGCTTCAGCTCCCCAGTTACCAGTACCAGCAGGAGGTGAAGGATCTGCAGCCCAAACTCCAGCTCCAGTCTCAGGAAATTCAGTATCATCTATTGATGCACAATTAGGTGATGCTCGTGATGCTCGTGCAGATGCAGCAGCACAATTAAGTAAGGCTCAAAGTCAGTTGGATGCAATGACGGTTCTCAGCACTCTAGAAGGAACTGTAGTCGAAGTCAACCGCAATGTTTCAAAATCTCCAACTGGAGCTAGCCAGGTGGTAGTTCATGTCGTTAGCAATGAAAACTTGCAAGTTAAGGGTGAACTATCTGAATACAACCTTGCCAACTTATCTGTAGGTCAAGAAGTAACCTTTACTTCTAAAGTTTATCAAGATAAGAGCTGGACTGGTAAGCTTAGCTATATTTCTGACTACCCTAAAAACAATGGCGAAGCAGCAAGTACAGCTGCCGCATCTGCTGGTAATTCTGGTTCTAAATATCCATATACCATTGATGTTACAAGTGAAATCGGTGACTTGAAACAAGGATTCTCAGTAAGTGTTGAGGTCAAGAACAAGACCAAAGCTATTCTGGTTCCTTTAACAAGTGTTGTGACTGAAAATGATAAGAACTATGTCTGGGTACTTGACGAGCAGAAAAAGGCCAAGAAAGTGGAAGTTGGTTTGGGAAATGCTGATGCAGACAACCAAGAAATCACTTCAGGTCTGACAAATGGAGTCAAGGTCATCAGTAACCCAACGTCTTCTCTAGAGGAAGGAAAAGAGGTGAAGGCTGATGAAGCAACTAATTAGTCTAAAAAATATCTGCAGAAGCTACCGTAATGGTGACCAAGAACTGCAGGTTCTCAAAAATATCAACCTAGAAGTGAATGAGGGTGAATTTGTTGCCATCATGGGACCATCGGGTTCTGGTAAGTCTACTCTAATGAATACGATTGGCATGTTGGATACACCAACTAGTGGAGAGTATTATCTTGAAGGCCAAGAAGTGGCTGGACTTGGTGAAAAACAACTAGCCAAGGTCCGTAACCAACAAATCGGATTTGTCTTTCAGCAGTTCTTTCTTCTATCTAAACTCAATGCTCTGCAAAATGTAGAATTGCCCTTGATTTACGCGGGAGTTTCGGCTTCAAAACGTCGTAAGTTAGCTGAGGAATATCTTGATAAGGTTGAATTGACAGAACGTAGTCACCATTTGCCTTCGGAATTATCTGGAGGTCAAAAGCAACGTGTAGCTATCGCGCGTGCCTTGGTAAACAATCCTTCTATTATCCTAGCGGACGAACCGACAGGAGCCTTGGATACCAAAACAGGTAATCAAATCATGCAATTATTAGTTGAACTGAATAATGAAGGAAAAACTATTATCATGGTAACGCATGAGCCTGAAATCGCTGCTTATGCCAAACGCCAGATTGTCATTCGAGATGGAGTTATTTCGTCTGACAGTGCGCAGTTAGAAAAGGAGGAAAACTAAGATGCAGAATCTGAAATTTGCCTTTTCATCTATCATGGCACATAAGATGCGCTCTTTTCTTACTATGATTGGGATTATCATTGGTGTTTCATCAGTTGTTGTGATTATGGCTCTGGGGGATTCCATGTCTCGTCAGGTCAATAAAAACATGACCAAGTCACAGAAGAATATTCATGTCTTTTTCTCGCCTATTAAAAGTAAAGACGGTTCTTTTACCCAAAAACAATCAGCTTTGACAGTTTCTGGGAAAGAAGAGGAAGTTCCTGTTGAACCACCAAAACCGCAAGAAGCTTGGGTCAAGGAGGCAGCAAAACTGAAGGGTGTGGACAGTTACTATGTAACCAACTCAACGAATACCACCTTATCTTATAAAGATAAAAAGGTAGAGCGAGCTAGCTTGACAGGTGGAAATATTACTTATATGAAGGCGGTTGAAAATGAAATTGTTGCAGGCCGAAGTCTTATAGCTCAGGATTATAAAGATGTCGCTAGTGTCATTTTACTAGACCAAGAACTTGCTAATAGTCTGTTTGGATCTGCTCAAGAAGCTGTTAACCAGATTATAGATGTTGGTGGTTTTAGCTATCGTGTCATTGGTGTCTATACCAGCGATGAGGCCAAGACTGCTAAGACTTTTGGTATTGGTGGACTTCCAATTACGACTAATATTTCTCTTGCCAACAACTTCAATATGGATGAAATTTCTGATATTGTCTTCCGTGTTAATGATACCAGTTTGACACCAACTGTGGGACCAGAATTAGCTAGAAAATTGACCGAAATTGCTGGTATTCAGCAAGGGGAGTATCAGGTGGCAGATGCGACTGCAGCCTTCCAAGAAGTACAACAACTTTTTGGATTTATGACGACGGTTATTAGTGCCATCGCAGGAATTTCCCTTTTTGTTGGAGGGACTGGTGTTATGAACATCATGCTGGTTTCGGTGACAGAGCGTACTCGTGAGATTGGTCTCCGTAAGGCTTTGGGTGCGACACGTGCTAATATTTTAATCCAATTTTTGATTGAATCCATGATATTGACCTTGCTTGGTGGAGTCATAGGATTAACAATTGCGACAGGCTTAACCGCTATAGCTGGTATACTATTACAAGGTTTGATTGCGGGTATAGAGGTGGGAGTATCAATCCCAGTTGCCCTATTTAGTCTTGCAGTTTCGGCTAGCGTTGGTATGATTTTTGGAGTCTTGCCAGCTAACAAGGCATCTAAACTTGATCCAATTGAAGCCCTTCGATATGAATAAGAACAACAAGATGGACACTTGTCTATCTTGTTTTTGTATGGATTTCCCTATCGAAAATCCTTAAAAATGTGATATAATGAAGTGTTAGAAAAACAGGTTTCATTTGCCTGGAAAGGAAAAATTATGTCTGAAAAGAATTTTTATATTACAACGCCGATTTACTATCCATCTGGTAAACTTCATATCGGATCTGCCTACACAACCATCGCCTGTGATGTCTTAGCGCGTTACAAACGCCTGATGGGTTACGATGTTTTTTATCTTACAGGTCTTGATGAGCACGGTCAGAAAATCCAGCAGAAAGCAGAAGAAGCTGGAATTACTCCTCAAGCCTATGTTGATGGAATGGCAGTTGGAGTTAAAGAACTCTGGCAATTACTCAATATCTCATACGATAAATTTATCCGTACAACTGATGACTACCATGAAAAAGTTGTCGCTCAAGTATTTGAGCGCTTGCTTGCTCAAGATGACATCTATTTGGGTGAATACTCTGGTTGGTACTCAGTATCAGATGAGGAATTCTTTACAGAAAGCCAGCTTGCGGAAGTTTTCCGTGACGAAGCTGGAAATGTAACTGGCGGTATTGCTCCATCAGGTCACGAAGTTGAATGGGTATCTGAAGAATCATACTTCCTTCGCCTCAGCAAATACCAAGACCGTTTGGTCGAATTTTTCAAGTCCCATCCTGAGTTTATCACCCCATCAGGTCGACTCAATGAAATGTTGCGTAACTTCATCGAGCCAGGCTTGGAAGACTTAGCAGTTTCACGTACAACCTTTACTTGGGGTGTGCCAGTCCCATCAAATCCTAAACACGTTGTCTACGTTTGGATTGATGCCCTTCTGAACTATGCGACAGCCCTTGGTTACGGTCAAGACGAACATGGTAACTTTGACAAGTTCTGGAATGGAACAGTCTTCCACATGGTAGGAAAAGACATCCTTCGTTTCCACTCAATCTACTGGCCGATCCTTCTTATGATGTTGGATATCAAATTGCCAGATCGTTTGATTGCTCACGGTTGGTTCGTCATGAGAGACGGCAAAATGTCTAAGTCAAAAGGAAATGTTGTTTACCCTGAAATGTTGGTAGAGCGTTATGGACTAGATCCACTTCGTTACTACCTCATGCGTAGCCTTCCAGTTGGTTCAGATGGAACCTTCACTCCAGAAGACTATGTAGGACGTATCAACTACGAATTGGCCAATGACCTTGGCAACCTCCTCAACCGTACGGTTTCTATGATTAACAAGTACTTTGATGGACAAATTCCTGACTATGTAGAAGGTGTAACAGAGTTTGACTATGCTCTTGCTGACGTTGCAGAACAATCAATCGCTGACTACCACACCTACATGGAAGCAGTTGACTATCCACGTGCGCTTGAAGCGGTCTGGACTCTGATCTCTCGTACTAACAAATACATCGATGAGACAGTTCCATGGGTCTTGGCCAAGGATGAAGCTCTTCGTGACCAATTAGCAAGTGTCATGAGCCACTTGGCAGCCAGTCTTCGTGTCGTTGCTCACTTGATTGAGCCATTTATGATGGAAACCAGTCGTGCAGTTTTGAATCAACTTGGTCTAGCAGAAGTTTCTAGCCTTGAAAACTTGAGCTTGGATGACTTCCCAGCAGATGTGACTGTAGTTGCCAAAGGAACACCAATCTTCCCACGTCTCGATATGGAAGAAGAAATCGCCTATATCAAGGAACAAATGGAAGGCAATAAACCAGCAGTCGAAAAAGAGTGGAACCCAGACGAAGTTGAACTAAAACTAAACAAGGAAGAAATCAAGTTTGAAGACTTTGACAAGGTCGAAATCCGTGTCGCAGAAGTCAAAGAAGTGTCTAAAGTAGAAGGTTCAGATAAGTTGCTTCAATTCCGCCTAGATGCTGGTGATGGTGAAGACCGTCAAATCCTCTCAGGAATTGCAAAATACTATCCAAATGAACAAGAATTGGTCGGCAAGAAAGTTCAAATCGTTGCTAACCTCAAACCACGTAAAATGATGAAAAAATATGTCAGCCAAGGGATGATTCTCTCAGCTGAACATGATGGACAATTAACCCTTCTTACAGTTGATCCAGCTGTACCAAATGGAAGTGTGATTGGGTAACAATAGACAGGACTAGTTTATGCTAGTTCTGTTTTTTATTTTAACTATTATGCTTTACAAACTAGTGTGAAAGTGGTATACTATAGATGAAGCTACTAGTAGGTATTACAAATAGATTAGAAGGGAGAAGGGATGAAAGAAACTCAACTATTAAAAGGTGTTCTTGAAGGTTGTGTCTTGGATATGATTGGTCAAAAAGAGCGATATGGTTATGAGTTGGTTCAGACTTTGCGAGAGGCTGGATTTGACACTATTGTTCCAGGAACTATTTATCCTTTGTTGCAAAAGTTAGAAAAAAATCAATGGATAAGAGGCGACATGCGCCCGTCGCCAGATGGTCCAGATCGGAAGTATTTTTCGTTAACTAAAGAAGGAGAAGAGCGTGTCTCAGTCTTTTGGAAACAATGGGACGATTTGAGTCAAAAAGTAGAAGGAATTAAGAATGGGGGTTAAACCATGAAGAAAATGAAGTATTACGAAGAAATAAACAATTTGTTGCATGAGTTTTCTGAGGAGAATCAGAAGTATTTTGAGGAGCTGTGGGATAGTTTTAATCTTGCTGGATTTCTCTATGATGAGGACTATCTCAGAGAGCAGATCTATTTGATGATGTTAGATTTCTCAGAAGCAGAACGAGATGGTATGAGTGCAGAGGATTATCTAGGTAAGAATCCTAAAAAAATAATGAAAGAGATTCTCAAGGAAGCACCACGCAGTTCTATCAAGGAGTCCCTTTTGACACCAATTCTTGTATTAGCGGTATTACGTTACTATCAACTGCTAGGTGATTTTTCTAAAGGTCCTCTCTTAACAGTCAATTTGCTCACGTTTTTAGGGCAACTTCTTCTTTTTCTAGTTGGCTTTGGGCTTGTGGCTACAATCTTACGTTGGGGCTTAGTCCAAGATTCTCCTAAAATGAAAATTGGCACTTATATTGTCGTTGGGAGTATAGTTCTGCTAGTTGTTCTGGGATATGTAGGAATGGCAAGTTTCATACAAGAAGGAGCCTTTTATCTTCCTGCCCCCTGGGATAGTTTCCTTGTCTTTACGCTTTCTCTAGTCATCAGTATTTGGAATTGGAAAGAACCGATTTTTCGTCCCTTTGTTAGTATGATTGTTGCCCATCTTGTTGTAGGCTCTCTGCTCCGTTACTATGAGTGGTTGGGAATTTCAAATGTTTTTCTTACAAAAGTTATTCCTTTAGCTGTCCTCTTTATTGGAATCTTTGTCTTGTTCCGTGGGTTTAAGAAGATAAAATGGAGTGAAATATAGTCAAAAAGCCGTTGCAAAACGGTTTTTTGTTATAATGAAGGGAAGAATGGTAGAGATTAAAGGAGAAAAACATGACATTTGAAGAAATGCTTCCTGGGATTAAAGGCTAAGAAAAAAATATGTTCGTACTGGCTGGGGAGGTGCTGAAAAACTATGTGCAGCTTTTTGACACCATTGAACAAAATGGGGTTGCACTTGAGGTGACGCCCTATTTCCTAATCAACGTGTCTGGCGAAGGAGAAGGTTTTTCTATGTGGAGCCCAACTCCTTGTGATGTTTTAGCGACGGATTGGGTAGAAGTGCATGACTAAACGTGTACTCATTACAGGAGTGAGTTCAGGTATCGGATTAGCTCAGGCTCGACTTTTTTAGAAAAGGGCTATCAAGTTTATGGAGTGGACCAAGGTGAAAATCCATTCCTACAGGGTGATTTCCACTTTTTACAGAGAGATTTGACCTTGGATTTAGAGCCTATTTTTGACTGGTGTCCTCAGATTGATGTTTTGTGCAATACTGCTGGAGTTTTGGATGATTATAAACCACTTTTGGAACAGACAGCACAGGAAATTCAAGAGATTTTTGAAATAAACTACATAACACCAGTGGAGCTAACTCGCTATTATTTGACACAAATGTTGGAAAATAAAAAGGGAATCATTATCAATATGTGCTCCATCGCTTCGAGCCTAGCAGGTGGAGGCGGTCACGCCTATACTTCATCTAAGCATGCCTTGGCTGGCTTCACCAAGCAGTTGGCTTTAGACTATGCTGAAGCTGGGATTCAGGTCTTTGGTATCGCTCCAGGAGCAGTCAAGACAGCTATGACCGCTGCGGATTTTGAGCCAGGTGGCTTGGCTGACTGGGTGGCTAGCGAGACCCCTATCAAGCGCTGGATAGAGCCAGAGGAAGTGGCAGAAGTCAGCCTCTTTTTAGCCAGTGGAAAAGGCAAGCGTCATGCAAGGACAAATCTTGACAGTAGATGGTGGCTGGTCTTTGAAGTAGGGGGTAGTTGGATGGAAATTCAAGAAATCACAGAAGAAAATGCATCGTCATTAGTCTTGAAGATCAAAGCAGAATTATTAGAATTTCCAGAATTTGACAAGACCCCTTACATGAATTGGAAGGTGAATGATGAAAAACCAACTGGCTCTTAGTGGCGAAAAAATTCTTGAAAAAATTTATCCTCAGTTATTGCACCACGTAGGTATGATTAGAGGTGAATACTTGTTGAGAGAGCTCAATCAAAACATCATATTAGCAAGTTGTCAGCAATTTGTAAAAGATTATCTAGACACTATTTGTTCCTTGTACTCAGATGAAGAAGTCTGGTATCGTTTTTCAGAATTAACGAATACAGAAGCCAATTATTTAGAGGGGACTAAAGAGTATTTCGATGAAAATCATCCCTTGTTTGGATATAGAGGAACTAGGCGTTTACTGGCGTGTCTGAATGAATTTCAGGCTGAAGCACATGTCGTTACAGAAGTTTATCAAACCAATCCCAATCTATCCGTTATCTTTCCTTTTGTCAATAATGCTGAGCAGTTAAAGCAAGCTATTACAGGATTGCGTCAGTATGGCTTTACTGGGAAAATCGGCACAATGATTGAATTGCCGTCAGTTTATTTTGACTTAGACAGGATACTGGAAATGGGCATTTCAAAGATTGTAGTTGGAATGAATGATTTGACTTCTTTTATTTTTGCCACTGTGAGAAACAGTCAATGGCATGATATGGAAAGTCCAATAATGTTAGATATGCTAAGAGATATGCAGGATAAAGCAAGGATGAAAAAAATTGACTTTGCTGTAGCAGGCTATCTGAATGATTCTTTCATACAAAAAATGAATCAGATGGGTATCGAATGCGTTATTCACTACAGTTCTATTCCAGATATTTTTAATTTAGAGATTGACCATCCAGATCATCTTAAACACATAAAAAGAAGAAAGTAAAAATACAAAGGAGCAACCTATGACACCGCAAGAAATGTGGGAATAAATACAAGCAAATCAATCCTTCTATCGGAGATGAAATCGATGCTTGGGCTTTTGGAGTGGAACCAGACCTTTTAGCAGATTTGGTTTTAAGGGGCGAAAAAACAGCAACAGCTTCAGCCTACGACCTCTACGCACTAGAAGCCGAGTCTCTTCCGCAAGAAGGCACCTTTGACATTATTTTAGACAGCCAAAATCAGGCTGTCTGCATTGTCGAAATTATCAAAGGTTTCTGTTGAACCCTTTCTAATCAAGTTTCTGCTGATCATGCCTATAAGGAAGGTGAAGGTGACAAATCTCTGACCTATTGGCGTCAGGTTCATGAGGACTGTTTTCACAGACTGGTTGGATGAAGCAGGACTGACTTTTAGACCTGACAGCAAGGTTGTTTTTAGAAGAATTTCGCAAGGTCTACCCATTGTAGACTGTTAGAAAGAAGAAAAGTTTTGGAAATCACCGTCCAATCCTTTTTCTCAAGCAAAAACATGATATAATAAGTTTGTTTGAAGAAGAGCTCTAGCTCTTAAACTTAGAATAGGAGAAAACTATGCAAGCAGTTGAACATTTTCATTAAGCAATTTGTTCCTGAACATTATGATTTATTTTTTTAGACTTGAGTCGTGAGACCAAGACCTTTTTCTGGGAAGGTGACCATCACTGGTCAAGCACAGAGTGAGCGTATTTCCCTTCACCAAAAAAAGACTTGGAAATCGCTTCTGTAGAAGTTGCAGGGTCAAGCTCGCCCATTTACAGTTGACCATGACAATGAAGCCCTTCATATCGAACTTGCGGAAGCTAGGTCAAGTCGAAGTGGTTATCGCTTTTTCAGGAAAAAAATCACAGACAACATGACAGGGATTTACCCTTCTTACTACACAGTTGATGGAGTCAAGAAGGAAGTCTTGTCTACTCAGTTCGAGAGCCATTTTGCGCGCGAAGCCTTCCCATGTGTGGATGAGCCAGAAGCTAAAAGCAACTTTTGACCTCTCTCTTCGTTTTGACCAAGTAGAAGGTGAATTAGCCTTGTCTAATATGCCAGAAATCGATGTTGAAAAACCGTAAGGAAACAGGTATATGGAAGTTTGAGACAACACCACGCATGTCTTCTTACTTGTTAGCCTTTGTCGCAGGTGATTTGCAAGGAGTAACTGCCAAAACTAAGAACAGTACTCTTGTAGGTGTCTACTCAACCAAAAGCCCACCCACTATCTAACCTTGATTTCTCACTGAGATATCGCTGTTCGCTCTATCGAGTTTTACGAAGATTACTATGGAGTCAAGTACCCAATTCCTCAATCTCTTCATATCGCCCTCCCTGACTTCTCAGCTGGTGCTATGGAAAACTGGGGTCTTGTGACCTACCGTGAAGTTTACTTGGTTGTGGATGAGAACTCAACATTTGCTAGCCGTCAACAAGTTGCCCTTTGTTGTGGCCCATGAATTAGCTCACCAATGGTTTGGGAATCTGGTAACGATGAAATGGTGGGATGACCTTTGGCTCAATGAAAGCTTTGCTAACATGATGGAATACGTCTGTGTGGATGCTATTGAACCAAGCTGGAATATCTTTGAAGATTTCCAAACAGGTGGTGTTCCGTCTGCCTTGAAACGTGATGCGACTGATGGTGTTCAGTCTGTTCACGTCGAAGTTAAACATCCAGATGAAATCAATACGCTCTTTGACGGAGCTATCGTCTATGCCAAAGGAAGTCGCCTCATGCACATGCTTCGTCGTTGGCTCGGTGATGCCGATTTTGCTAAAGGTTTGCATGCCTACTTTGAAAAACATCAGTACAGCAATACAATTGGTCGCGACCTTTGGAATGCCCTAGGTCAAGCATCAGGTCGTGATGTCGCAGCCTTCATGGATTCTTGGTTGGAACAACCTGGTTATCCAGTTCTCACTGTCAAAGTTGAAAATGATGTCTTGAAGATTTCACAAAAAACAATTCTTTATCGGTGAGCACGAAGACAAGAACCGTCTCTGGGTTTGTGCCACTTAACAGCAACTGGAAGGGCTTGCCTGATACACTCGAAACTGAAGGCATCGAAATCCCTGGCTACGCAGCCCTTCTTGCTGAAAAATGAAGGAGCTCTTCGTTTCAATACTGAAAAATACAGCCCACTACATTACCGACTATCAAGGAGACTTGCTAGATGCTGTTCTTGCTGACCTAGTTGAGCTTGATAACACAAGTAAACTACAGATCGTCCAAGAACGTCGCTTGCTTGCTGAGGCAGGGCACATTTCTTATGCTGACTTGCTCCCAGTTCTTGATAAACTTGCTAAAGAAGAATCTTACCTTGTCGTTTCAGCTGTTTCTCAAGTGATTTCTGCCCTTGAGCGCTTTATCGATGAAGGAACAGAAGCTGAAAGAGCCTTCAAAGCATTGGTTGCGAAATTGGCTCGTCATAACTATGACCGTCTTGGTTTTGAAGCTAAAGATGGAGAATCAGATGAGGATGAATTGGTTCGTCAGTTGGCTGTTTCGATGATGATTCGCTCAAATGATGCAGAAGCGAGTCAAGTCGCTAGCCAAATCTTCGAAGCTCACAAGGAGAATCTTGCAGGACTTCCAGCAGCCATCCGCTCACAAGTTCTCATCAATGAGATGAAACATCATGAGACCAAGGATTTGGTAGCAACTTATCTTGACCTCTACACTCACGCAACAGATGCTGTCTTTAAACGCCAGTTGGCAGGAGCTCTTGCTTATAGTACAGATGCTGACAATATCCAAAACCTTGATTGCTTCTTGGAAGGACAAATTTGTGGTCAAACCACAGGACTTGTCTGCTTGGTACTTCCAGTTCTTAGGGTCATCAAGCAACCCAGGAAACAGCTTGGTCTTGGGCGCGTGAAAAACTGGGCTTGGATTAAGGCAGCTCTTGGTGGTGATATGAGTTTTGATAGTTTTGTTTATCTTCCCATCACACATCTTTTAAAACTCAGCAACGCTTGGCGGAATACAAGGAATTCTTTGAACCACAACTTTCTGACCTTGCTCTTAGCCGTAACATCGGTATGGGAATCAAGGAGATTGCAGCGCGTGTTGACTTGATTAACCGTGAAAAAGCTGCAGTGGAAGCAGTTGTTCTTCAATACGGAACTAAATAATGAAGACTAAATAAAAGAAAAACTCAGCTATCTCATGTAAAATGCAGAGAGTTGAGTTTTTTTAAAGGCAAATTTGGTATAATGGTTTTTAATAAGGAGGAGTTTCTCATGATAAAAATCTTATTAGTTGAGGATGACCTAGGCCTGTCAAATTCAGTATTTGACTTTTTAGACGATTTTGCGGATGTCATGCAGGTATTTGATGGGGAAGAAGGTCTCTACGAAGCTGAGAGTGGCGTATATGACTTGATTTTACTTGACTTGATGTTGCCTGAAAAAAATGGTTTCCAAGTTTTGAAAGAATTGCGTGAAAAGGGAATTACGACACCAGTTCTGATTATGACTGCCAAGGAAAGTTTGGATGACAAGGGACATGGTTTTGAACTAGGAGCAGATGATTATCTGACCAAGCCTTTCTATCTTGAAGAACTGAAGATGCGAATTCAAGCCCTGACTAAAACGTTCAGGAAAAATTTAACGAAAAATACCTTATCTTATGGAAACCTTGTCGTTAATCTATCGACAAATACAGTGAAAGTAGAATACTCCTGTCGAATTATTAGGAAAAGAATTTGATTTACTGGTTTATTTCCTTCAAAACCAAAAATGTTATTTTTACCTAAGACTCAGATTTTTGATCGTCTATGGGGATTTGATAGTGATACAACGATTTCAGTTGTCGAAGTCTATGTTTCAAAAGTCCGTAAGAAATTAAAAGGAACCACTTTTGCAGAGAATTTGCAAACCTTGCGTAGTGTTGGGTATATTTTAAAAGATGTTCAATAGCTAAAAAAACATGGTATGCTGATGATTTTAGTTACTTTTATCCGTAACTTTGGTGTATTTACCTTTATTTTTCTCTACCATGACCTTGATTATTTTACAGGTTATGCATTCCAGTCTTTATACTTCGGTGGATGATAAGCTTCATGGTCTTAGTGAAAAACCTCAAGCGGTTATTCAGCTTGCTGTAAACAGAGCGAATGAGGAGATTAAAGATTTAGAGAATGCTACTGCAGATGCAAAGTAAGACAGATATAAAAACCGAATAGTTAGTTCCAATACAGAGGCTCATTTTATTTGATAAGAATTTTACTCAGTTACTGTCTGGTAATCGTTTTTTAGGCTTGGAAAAGATTCGGCTAGAACAGAAGGAACTAGGCCATATCTATCAAATTCAAGTATTGAACAGCTATGGTCAAGAAGAAATCTATCGAATGATTTTAATGGGAATAAATCTTAGTTCTATATCAAGCAATATAAAATACGCTGCTGTTCTAATAAATACCAGCCAGCTAGAGCAAAGTAAGCCAGAAGCATGAACAGCTGATTGTAGTTGTTATGGCGAGATTTTTGGATTTTTATCTTTACTAGCTAGTCTCTATCTTGCAAGAGTTAGCGTACGTCCTTTGTTAGAAAGTATGCAAAAACAACAGTCTTTTTGTGGAAAATACGCAGTCATGAGTTAAGAACTCCCTTAGCCGTTTTACAGAATCGCCTAGAGACTCTTTTCCGCAAGCCCGAAGCAACTATTATGGATGTGAGTGAAAGTATCGCTCTCTAGCTTAGAAGAGGTTAGAAATATGCGAATTTTGACGACAAACTTATTAAATCTAGCTAGGAGAGATGATGGTATCAAACCTGAGCTTGCTGGAAGTACCTACTAATTTTTAATACAACTTTTACAAATTATGAGATAATTGCTTCAGAAAATGATAAGATTTTTCGGTTTTTGAAAATCGTGTCCATCGCACAATCATTACCGACCCTCTTCTATTAAAAACAGTTGATGACGATTTTTATTTGATAATGCTATAAAGTATACAGAAGAAGACGGTGAAATTGATTTTGTTATTTCAGCAACTGACAGACATCTATATTTAACAGTATCAGATAATGGGGTTGGAATTTCAACGGAAGATAAAAAGAAAATTTTTGATCGATTTTATCGTGTAGATAAAGCGAGAACTCGTCAAAAAGGTGGATTTTGGTTTAGGTTTGTCTTTAGCCAAGCAAATAGTAGATGCCTTAAAAAGGAACGATTGCCGTCAAAGACAATAAACCCAGAGGAACAATATTTGAAGTAAAAAGTAGTCATTCAAACACCATCAAAAGAAAAATAAATCTAAAATCTCGCTCTAGATAGGCGAGATTTTAGATTTATTTCTTCTACATTCTCGTTTGATAACAGAACGTTGAAGTTTTTAAAACCAATAAACTAGATAGGATGGCTGCACCAAGAGCGAGTGCAGTTGATAATTTTAATGCTAAAAAGATAAAACTAAAAGATAGCAATACAGATACAAAAAAACAGCGATATTAACAAAAATAGGATTTCCTTGAGATTGGCATCAGATTGCGCTTCAGGTGTATAATCTTGATAGCGAGGAACCTGATGGTTTAATTCTTCTTGATAGTCTACCTCATAGGATTGTAATTTTCTTACGGGCATGATTCTCTCCTTAACAGTACCTATCTATTTTATCATTTTTTCAGCAGAGAATTATTACAGAAAGGTTACAAAAAGAATAAAGTCCCTTTTCATTTTCAAAGAATAGCTGATTTTTGAGAAATATGCTATAATTTTTCTTATGGAAAAAGATTATGATTACAGCAACCGCTGAAAGTATTGAACAAGTTAAACAACTACTCGAGGCTGGCGTAGACCGTATCTATGTCGGTGAGAAGGATTTTGGCCTTCGTCTGCCAACGATCTTTAGTCATGACCAATTGCGTGAAATTGCTAAGCTGGTTCATGATGCTGGTAAGGAATTGATTGTTGCGGTTAATGCCCTCATGCACCAAGATATGATGGACCGTATCAAGCCTTTCTTAGACTTTTTGGAAGAAATCAAGACAGACTACATTACAATTGGGGATGCAGGTGTCTTTTATGTAGTCAATCGAGATGGTTATTCCTTTAAGACCATCTACGATGCTTCGACTATGGTAACTAGCAGTCGTCAGATTAACTTCTGGGGACAAAAGGCTGGCGCATCTGAGGCTGTTTTGGCGCGTGAAATTCCATCGGCTGAACTCTTCAAAATGCCTGAGATTTTAGAAATTCCTGCTGAAGTTCTGGTTTATGGTGCTAGTGTTATCCATCATTCTAAGCGTCCGCTCCTGCAAAACTACTATAACTTTACGCATATCGATGATGAAAAGACTCGCAAGCGTGACCTCTTCTTGGCTGAGCCAAGTGATCCAGAGAGCCACTATTCCATTTTTGAAGACAATCATGGTACCCATATTTTTGCTAATAATGACCTTGATTTGATGACCAAATTGACAGAATTGGTAGAGCATGGTTTCACTCATTGGAAATTAGAAGGGCTCTACACTCCTGGTCAGAACTTTGTTGAGATTGCAAAACTCTTTATCCAAGCGCGTAGCTTGATTCAAGAGGGAAACTTTAGCCATGACCAAGCCTTCTTGCTGGATGAAGAAGTTCGTAAACTTCATCCTAAAAACCGATTTCTTGATACAGGATTCTATGATTACGATCCTGATATGGTTAAATAAAGTAAATGGTTCGTTGAGAGAAGAAAACATTTCTTCTCTTAATTTTTTTATTGAAAGAATAAAGTAAATACAAGGCGTTCTTTGCTTTAGATAGAAGATTTGTAAAAGGGAAATACTGTTTTTGATAGTGTAAATTTCCCAATTTTCCAAGTGCCAAATTGGTCTTTTTGGTATAATTTTTTATAATGAAAACGATTGGTAATCGCTATGTTGTGGTTGATTTAGAGGCAACTAGCACAGGTAGTAAGGCTAAAATTATCCAAGTGGGAATTGTTGTGATTGAGGACGGAAAAATCGTCGATCACTACACGACGGATGTCAATCCACATGAACCTTTGGATAGTCATATCAAAAGAACTGACAGGATTGACAGACAAACGTCTGGCGCAAAGCACCTGATTTCTCACAAGTTGCTAGAAAAATCTTTGACTTGGTTGAGGATGGGATTTTTGTAGCCCACAATATTCAGTTTGATGCCAATCTTTTAGCTGAACATCTCTTTTTGAAGGCTATGAGTTGAGAACTCCAAGAGTTGATACTGTTGAATTAGCTCAAGTCTTTTTCCAACATTAGTAAAAATACAATTTGTCTTTTGTGTCGAGAATTAGGGAATTTCTCTAAAAACACGCTCATACTGCTCTCGCAGATGCTCAGGCTACGGCAGAGTTACTTCTTTTTACTTCGGGAAAAGATGTCGCAACTTCCCAAAGGACTTTTGGAACATTTGTCAGCCTATCCGATGCTTTATTGTATGAATCCTACCTTGTTATTGAGGAAATTTTTCAAAATCAATCCCTCATAGAATCATCAGATTTACTTGAAGTACAAGGTATTTATTTTTAAAGAGACCTCCGGCGCATTTGAAGTCTAGAAAGTTATCTCAAGATTTTTCTAAAAATATTTCTTTGTTGGATTTAGAATTGAGAGAAACCCAAGAAACCTTTGCTGTGAGGTTGATAGTCTCTTGGAGAATGAAAGGGTATCCCTTATTCAAGCTCCGACTGGTATTGGCAAAACATATGGTTATCTATTACCAGCATTGTCAAAAAGTTGATCAGCATCAAATTGTTCTCAGTGTACCTACAAAAATCCTTCAGAATCAAATTATGGAACAAGAAGGAAACCGTCTTAAAGAAGTATTCCATATTGATATTCATTCTTTAAAGGGGCCTCAGAATTATCTGAAATTGGACGCCTTTTATCAATCTTTACAAAGAAAAGATGAAAATAGACTTTTTCACGATTTAAAATGCAACTGTTAGTCTGGCTAACAGGGAGACAGAAACAGGAGATTTTGATGAAATTGGTCAACTTTTATCGTTACCAACATTTTTCTAAAGGATTTACGGCATGATGGCTACCTTTCATCTAACAGTTTATTTTGAGTCAGAAGATTTTTGGAAGCGAAGTCAGGAGAAAGCAAAAGCATGTAAGGTGGTTCTTACCAATCATGCCTATCTTGTAACTCGACTAGAAGATGATCCTGATTTTGTGGCTGATTGTTTGTTGATTATTGATGAAGTTCAAAAGATATTATTGACTCTAGAAAATTTACTTCGACAGACCTATGATCTTCAGTATATCCTTGATCTAATTGATTCAGCATTACTGGAGGGAACAAACCAAGGTTCAACAACGTATACTGGAAAGTATTCGTTTTGAGTGTATTTACTTGATTGAACAATTTCAATCAGGTAAGCCTAGGAAAAATATTCTAGATTCTCTTTCAAATTTACAACAGTATTTTTCTGAAATAAGAGTAGAAGGTCTTGGGGAGCTTACTCGATTTTTTACATCTGATTGTGATTATTGGTTAGAATTACATGACGGTAGTCAAAATAAAGTTCAAATTTCCTCTTCTAAATCAGGTCGTATTCTCTTATCGTCTTTACTACCTGAATCTTGTCAATTATTGGGAGTCTCGGCCACGCTAGAAATCAGCAAGAGAGTTTCATTGTCTACCTTGTTGGGCTATCCTGAAGCAAGATTTGTTAAGATTGATGCCAGCAGAAAACAAGACCAAGAGCTTGTTTTGATAAAAGACTTTCCTTCGATAACAGAAACCTCTTTAGAAGATTATGCCAATGAAATTGTTGCTCTTTTGTTGAATATTCACCAGCTTCAGCAACCGATTATGGTTCTGTTACTGCTAAAGATCTCTTGTTATCAGTTTCTGATAAATTACCTGTAAGTCACCTAGCCCAGTATAAAAACGGTGATGTTCATCAGCTAAAAACGCTTTGAGAAAAGGTGAGCAACAAAATTCTTCTTGGTGCTACTAGTTTCTGGGAAGGAGTTGATTTTTCTACTCATCCTTTTGTTATTCAAGTAGTTACCAGATTACCTTTTCAAAATCCTCAGGAGCCCCTAACAAAAAAAATCAATCTGGAACTTAGCCAAGAAGGGAAAAATCCTTTTTATGATTATCAACTTCAATGGCGCATCATTCGTTTGAAACAAGCTCTAGGAAGAAGTATGAGACGAGAACACCAACGGGCTTTTAACTCTAATTTTTAGATAGTAGAATGGTTGGAAAACGATATGCAAAACAGATAGTTACCTCTCTATCGAAGAGAAGTGATCATTAAAACTTGTGCTAGATCTGAACTAAATAAGGTTATTCAGGTTTCTTTAACGGACTTTGATAAATATTTTTAATATGAAAGTATAAAGGTTATTGTATATGAAACGTTCTCTCGACTCTCGGGTCGATTACAGTTTACTATTGCCAGTCTACTGGTAATCGGTGTAGTAGCTATTTATATAGCTGTGAGTCATGATTATCAAACAACATTTTACCTATTTTTGGGACAACAAATTGCATGGATTGCTCTTGGTATTGTCATTAGCTTTTGTAGTCATGCTGTTTTAACACAGAATTTCTTTTGGAAAGTAACTCCTTTTTATATATTTTTGGTTTGGGACTGATGGTACTGCCGATAGTATTTTTATAACCCCAGTTTAGTTTAGCTTCAACAGGAGCAAAAAAACTGGGTATCAATAAATGGTATTACTTTATTTCAACCATCTGAATTTATGAAAATATCCTATATTCTCATTTTTAGCACTGCCTTATCGTACAGTTTGCAAAAGCATAAGGATTGGCGACGGACTATTCCTTTGGATTTCTTATTGATTGTTTGGATGATTGCTTTTACTATTCCTGTTTTAATTCTCCTAGCTTTACAAAAGTGATCTGGGGACAGCGCTAGTTTTTTTGTAGCGATTTTTTCAGGAATGGTTCTGATATCTGGGGTCTCGTGGAAAATAATTATTCAGTATTCGTAACAGCTGTGACAGGTGTCGCTACCTTTCTTGCAATCTTTATAAATAAGGATGGCAGAGCCTTTCTTTATCAAATAGGCATGCCCACTTATCAAATAAATCGTATCCTAGCTTGGCTTAATCCTTTTGACTTTGCTCAAACTCACAACTTATCAACAGGCTCAAGGTCAGATTGCTATCGGTAGTGGTGGTTTATTTGGTCAAGGATTTAATGCCTCTAATCTGCTCATTCCAGTTAGAGAGAGCGATATGATTTTTACTGTCATAGCAGAGGACTTCGGTTTTATAGGATCGGTTTTTGTCATCGTTTTGTATCTACTTTTGATTTATCGTATGTTAAAGATTACCTTAAAATCAAATAACCAGTTTTATACATATATTTCAACAGGTTTTATCATGATGTTGCTTTTCCACATTTTTGAAAATATTGGTGCCGTGACAGGTTTGCTTCCTTTGACAGGAATTCCACTCCCCTTTATTTCTCAAGGTGGGTCTGCAATTAGTAGTAATCTAATTGGTGTTGGTTTACTACTTTCAATGAGTTATCAGTTAACAATTGCAGAAGAAATAAGTGGAAGAGTACCATCTAGAAGAAAAAAAATTGTCCTAAAACGAATAAAATGAGGTGTCTATTATGTCTAAAGTTGCAGTTGTACTAGCAGATGGATTTGAAGAAATTGAAGCTCTGACAGTTGTGGATGTTTTACGTCGAGCAAATATTGATTGTGATATGGTTGGTTTTTAAGGGCAGGTCACTGGGTCACATGCCATTCAAGTGAAGGCTGATCGTGTTTTTGATGGGGGATTTATCAGATTATGATTTGCTTGTTTTACCTGGAGGGTATGCCAGGGTCAGTTCATTTACGTGATAATGATGCCTTGATTTTGTGAAATCCAATCATTTGAACAAGCAGGCAAGAAAAATAGCAGCTATTTGTGCTGCACCGATTGCCCTTCACCAAGCAGGCGTTCTAAAAATAAGCAATTTACTTGCTATGATGGTGTTCAAGAACAGATAAGTGATGGAAAATATATTAAGAAAACCGTTCATGTAGATGGTCAGTTAATAACTAGCCGTGGACCAGCTACAGCGCTTGCCTTTGCCTATGAATTAGTGGATCAACTTGGTGGTGATTCTGCAAGTTTGAGAGAAGGAATGCTCTATCGAGATGTTTTTGAAAAAAATCAGTAAAGCGAGAATTTTCTCGCTTTTTGTGTCAGAAATGACAGGGAAATCATCGCTTTTTACCAAAAATGCTATAATGAAAGTTATGAAATATCACGATTACATATGGGATTTAGGTGGAACCTTACTGGATAATTATGAGACATCTACAGCTGCTTTTTGTAGAAACATTAGCAGAGTATGAAATTGTCCAAGAACATGATAGTGTGTATCAAGCTTTAAAAGTTTCTACTGACTTTGCAATTGGAACATTTGCTCCCAACTTAGAACGTTTTTTAGAGAAATATAAGGAAAACGAGGCAAGAGAGCTAGAACATCCTATCTTGTTTGATGGTGTATCAGCTTTGTTGGAAGATATTTCAAAACAAGGTGGTCGTCATTTTTGGTTTCTCATAGAGATAATCAAGTGCTGGACATTTTGAAGAAAACAAAGATTGCTAGCTATTTTACAGAAGTGGTGACATCAAGTTCAGGATTTAGAGAAAAACCTAATCCTGAGTCCATGCTTTTATTTGAAGAATAAATATAACATCGATTCTGGTCTTGTTATTGGAGATCGATTAATCGACGTAGAAGCAGGACAGGCAGCTGATTTAGATACTCATTTGTTTGAGAGTATCGTGAAATTAAGACAAGTATTAAACATAAAAAGAAAAAGGAATAAGATGACAGAAGAAATCAAAAATCTGCAGGCACAGGATTATGATGCCAGTCAAATTCAAGTTTTAGAAGGCTTAGAGGCTGTTCGTATGCGTCCAGGGATGTATATTGGATCAACTTCAAAAGAAGGTCTTCACCATCTAGTCTGGGAAATTGTTGATAACTCAATTGACGAGGCCTTGGCAGGATTTGCTAGCCATATTCAGGTCTTTATTGAACTAGATAACTCTATTACTGTTGTTGATGATGGACGTGGTATCCCTGTTGATATCCAGGAAAAAACAGGTCGACCTGCCGTTGAAACCGTATTTACTGTTCTTCACGCAGGAGGAAAATTTGGCGGCGGTGGTTACAAGGTTTCAGGTGGACTTCACGGAGTAGGTTCATCCGTAGTAAATGCTCTGTCCACTCAATTAGACGTTCATGTCCACAAAAACGGTAAAATTCATTACCAAGAATACCGTCGTGGTCATGTTGTTGCGGATCTTGAGGTGATCGGAGATACGGATAGAACAGGAACAACAGTTCACTTTACACCCGATCCAGAAATCTTCACTGAAACGACAACTTTTGACTTTGATAAATTAAATAAACGGGTTCAAGAATTGGCCTTTTTAAATCGAGGACTGCATATCTCTATTACTGATAAGCGTGAAGGTCTTGAACAGACCAAACATTACCATTATGAGGGTGGGATTGCTAGTTACGTCGAGTACATCAACGAAAATAAGGATCTTGTCTTTGAGACACCTATCTATACAGATGGTGAAATGGAAGACATTACCGTTGAAGTAGCCATGCAGTACACAACGGGTTACCATGAAAAATGTCATGAGTTTTGCCAACAATATTCATACTCATGAAGGTGGAACGCATGAACAAGGCTTCCGTACAGCCTTAACTCGGGTCATAAATGATTATGCTCGTAGAATAAATTACTGAAAAGACAATGAAGACAATTTAACAGGAGAAGATGTCCGTGAAGGTTTGACAGCTGTTATCTCAGTTAAACACCCAAATCCACAGTTTGAAGGACAAACCAAAAACCAAGCTAGGCAATAGTGAAGTTGTAAAAGATTACCAATCGCCTCTTCAGTGATGCTTTCTCCGATTTCCTCATGGAAAATCCTCAAATTGCCAAACGTATTGTTGAGAAAGGGATTGTCGCTGCCAAGGCTCGTGTAGCTGCTAAACGTGCTCGTGAAGTGACTCGCAAGAAGTCAGGTTTGGAAATTTCTAATCTTCCAGGGAAATTGGCAGATTGTTCTTCAAATAATCCTGCTGAAACAGAACTTTTCATCGTTGAGGGAGATTCAGCTGGTGGATCAGCAAAATCTGGACGAAATCGTGAATTTCAAGCTATCTTGCCAATTCGTGGTAAAATATTGAATGTTGAAAAAGCTACCATGGATAAGATTCTTGCTAACGAAGAAATCCGTAGCCTCTTTACAGCTATGGGAACAGGGTTCGGTGCAGAATTTGATGTAAAGTAAAGCCCGATACCAAAAACTTGTTTTTGATGACAGATGCTGATGTCGATGGTGCTCATATCCGTACTCTCTTACTGACCCTGATTTATCGCTATATGAAACCGATCCTGGAAGCAGGTTATGTCTATATTGCTCAACCACCAATTTATGGTGTGAAGGTGGGAAGTGAAATTAAAGAATACATCCAACCAGGAGCAGATCAAGAAATTAAACTCCAAGAAGCTCTAGCACGTTATAGTGAAGGGCGTTCAAAGCCAACTATCCAACGATATAAAGGTCTTGGTGAAATGGATGACCATCAGTTGTGGGAAACAACTATGGATCCAGAACATCGTTTAATGGCGCGAGTTTCGGTAGATGATGCTGCTGAGGCAGATAAAATCTTTGATATGTTAATGGGGGATCGTGTTGAACCTCGTCGTGAATTCATCGAAGAAAATGCTGTCTATAGTACATTGGATATCTAAAAAAATAGGGCGAAGTAGTTCCCTTGGTCTAAAAAAATATGATATAATCGTTACGATTGTTTCAAGTGAAAAAAAGGAGTTTAATATGTCTGATAATCTGGTAATTTATCTTATAATTGCAGTTGCAATTCTTTTGCTTATTTCATATGCTGTAGCTATCTATGTACGTAATGAAAAGCAAACTAGCCATTTTAGAAGAGAAAAAAAGAAGAGCTCTACAATCTTCCGGTTAATGATGAAGTTGAAGCTGTAAAAAAACATGCATTTGATTGGGCAGAGTCAAGTGGCCTTTCGTGAATGGAATCAAAAATGGGTTGACCTGTCACTCAATTCTTTTTGCTGATATTGAGAATAACCTTTTCGAAGCAGAAGGATACAATAATTCATTCCGATTTTTTTCAAGGCAAGTCATCAAATTGATCAGATAGAGAGTCAAATTACATTAATTGAAGAGGATATAGCCTCTATTCGAAAATGCTTTAGCAGATTTAGAGAAACAAGAGGCTAAAAAAATAGTGGTCGTGTTCTTCATACTTTGGATTTATTTGAAGAACTTCAGCATCGGGTTGCGGATCATTCAGAAGAGTATGGACAAGGCTTATCTGAGATTGAAAAAAACAATTGGAGAATATTCAGTCAGAGTTTTCTCAATTTGTGACTTTGAATTCTTCTGGAGATCCAGTTGAAGCAGCTGTCATTTTGGATAATGTTGAAAAATCATATTTTAGCTTTGACTCATATTGTTGATCGTATGCCAGCAATTGTAACAACATTGTCTAAAGACTTGCCTGACCAATTGGAAGATTTAGAAGATGGTTATCGTAAACTTTTGGATGCAAATTATCATTTTGTTGAGACTGATATTGAGGCTCGCTTCCAATTGCTTTATGAAGCCTTGAAGAAAAATAATGAAAACATTGCTCAATTAGAACTAGACAACGCTGACTACGAAAAATACTCAAGTGCAAGAAGAAATTAATTCCCTCTATGATATCTTTACAAGGAAATTGCTGCACAGAAAGTGGTAGAAGGTTTAGTAGCAACACTTCCTACTTATTTTAAACATATGAAGGAAAAATAATGCTTTATTAATCAAAAGATATTGAGCGTTTGAATAAGAACTATTTACTTTCTGAATCTGATGAAAGTCATGTTAGTCGTTTACAGAGAGAATTAGAGAGCTTTGAACTAGCTATTGAAGAAGCGACTTCAAATCAAGATGAGCCAACTCAAGCTTATTCGATTATTGAAGAAAATCTTGAATCTTTACAGGAAAAAAACTGAAAGAAATAGAAGATGAACAAATTTCAATAAGTGAGCGCCTTGCTCGTATTGAAAAAGATGACTATAATGCTCGCCAAAAAGCAACTATTTATGCTAATCGTCTTCATACCATTAAGAGATATATGGAAAAACGAAATTTACCTGGTATTCCACAGTCTTTCTTGAAGTTGTTCTTTACAGCAAGCAATAATACAGAAGATTTAATGGCTGAATTAGATCATAAGTTGGTTAATATTGAAGCAGTTACTCGTATTCTCGAAATTGTAACGAATAATATGGAAACACTGGAAACTGAGACATATAATATTGTCCAATATGCGACATTGACAGAACAATTACTACAGTATTCTAACCGTTATCGCTCATTTGATGAACGAATTCAGGAAGCCTTTAATGAAGCTCTAGCTATTTTTGAAACAGATTTTGATTACCGTGCTTCATTTGATAAGATTTCGGAAGCGTTGGAAGTCGCAGAACCTGGCGTTTCTAAGCGATTTTGTAAGCTCATATGAGAAAAACACGTGAGGCTATCCATTTTTAAATGAAACAAATTTTAACTAATAAATTAGTTGGCAAGATCTTATTCTAGCTGAAGAAGAGCTAAGGATTTGAGAGGACGAAGGCGTCCTCTCTTTTTTGTGTTCAAGTAATGAAATAGCCTGCTTATTATCCATAGAGGCTTTCCAACTATAAACAGGGCAGATAACTAGATAATAGCCCCTATTTTATTGTGATATAATAGTTATGAAATAACGGAGGAAATTATGGATCACGAAAAAATCGGTTAGGTTACCGATGAAGTAAAAGAAATTTTTAATATTGTTCTTGAAGTAAGCGATATCAAGGTCAACAAAGACGGTTTGAGAAGTCATATGTTGAAACGCCATCATAACGATGTGATTCATCATATTGAAGATTTTAGAACTCATACTAAGTAATCCAGATTTCGTTGGGGTCAATCCACGAGAGAAAGACGCTAGTTTTGAATATGTAAAAAGATTTGTTGATAATGTTCTTGTTGCGATCAAGTTGCATAAAAGTAGCGATTTCTTTTATGTTCCGACCATGTATCGCTTACAAGATTTCAAGTTAGAAAGTCGTATTAAATCTGGTAGATTGAGAAAATTTGACAAAAAAGTAGATAGTGCTAGAATAATACTAACGAAAGACATTTGAGGGCAGAAAGGTTCCTGCCGCACCTTGAAAAAGGTATCTGAGATGCCTGGGTACACCGACTAGCCAAGTGTCCGTTATTTCAAAGGAGGGAGCTTAAACGCTCCTTTTTTTAATTAAAAAAATTTCAAAAATAGATTACACCAACCGCAGGCTCATGCTTGCGATTTTTTTGTTTGACAAAAATTAAAAATGTGCAAAAATAAGTAGAATTGAAAACAGGAAAAAATCACCTCCTTTCGATTCGCCCAGCCTTTTCGCAAGGCAATGAGGGGGCGGAGAGACGCGCTCGTCAACAGAAGTATCTCATTGGAAATGTTGCTCACTTTTTAGTGAGCTTTTTATCTAAGGAATAGGAATGAAAAGTAAGAAGCTATACTCTTCGAAAATCAAATTCAAAACCACGTCAGCGTCGCCTTACCGTACTTAAGTACAGCTTGCGGCTTGCTTCCTAGTTTGCTTTTTGATTTTCATTGAGTATTAAAATTAGGTCAAATTGATTTAAAAAAATGTGCAAGGATTACGACCTTATTCAAGCGATGGATTATGATTTCAAGACGAAGGAAGTAATGAATAAAGGAAGAGGATTTGCAGTAACTGTTGTTAAAATACAGGGACTAACTTTCTTGATTCCGTTTAGAAGTTACATTCCTAAAAAGTATCAGTTGAAGTATAAACTTAGAAACTCGACAAAAAGAAGGATATGTTGAAGGATTAGATATTGGTAAAACATTGATTTTTAGAAGATAAAAGTTATTTACTAAATACAACTTTTCGACTCCGAAAAAAATTGAAGACTATTATAAAGTAATGGATAATGATAAAGCTATAATTAATAAGTTAGTAAAAAGCTATTATAGACTATAACCACGCTTTGGAAATAAATGATAGAAACAAACTTGAAGATCCTAAACGCTTTAAATTCTCAACATTTCAGAATTATTCTACTAGATTAAAAAGTAATCACAGAAAAAAGACTATTTAGATTAGATATTGTGTCCGCAGGCTCATACTTGCGGTTTTTATTTTGCAAAAAAACACATTTTGAACGATCAGAAACCTAAATTACAATTCTATTGTTCAAAAAAAGCGTTTTCATGAAGAATAGGGAGTGGAAATGTTATAGTATTATTGTCAAAAATGGTATTTTGTTAAAAAAATAAAAAAACAGTGAAATTAATCACTAGTTCTTTTTGTAAACTATTGATTTTAAAGTGAAACCTTCTCAACTATACGGGCAAATATGAGTATAAAAAATGAATACGATGATGAATACGATTTAAAAAAACGATAGCAATTAATGCAAAATGATTTTAACGAAAAATAAGTAAAAAAACTCAACTATTGACAAGTAACGATAAGCATTTGTAAACGTATTTCGATTGTGAAGTATTTTTCTAATAATCCTTTTTTTGAACATTAAAAATGGAATTTTCATCTAGTGAAACAAATAAACTAATCAGCTATCAAAAACTTGGATATTATTAGAAAAAAACCACATATATTATAGTCAAATAAATAGTATATTCTTTATTCTCAGCTTGATCTAATTTCAGATATGATTATAAATTAGGAGCAGATGAAGAATGCTCCTTGTTCAAATTGTTTATCTGGATGGTGCAAGTTTTACTTTAAGATTTTTTTGTTACACTTTTTAACATTTAAACGTATATTTGCTGAACAAATTATGTTATAATATATTCGGAAAAATTAAATACCAGAAATGATTTTATATACCAAAGGAGATTGCCGTGTTTAAATTACAAAAAAACAAAAAAAGATCACCGTGTGGAAATAAGTATGAGAAATATTCTATTAAAAAGCTAAAAAGTTGGTGCTGCAAGTGTATTAGTAGGCACTGGTTTTTTTATTTGGTTATCATCTAGATCAAGTTGAAGCCAATGAAGTTAAGACAGAGTCAGTAACCAATCAAATATCTGATGGAAGTAGTAACCTTCCAGATAAGGTGGAGAATGCTTCTACAACTAATATTGAGGAAACGAATAAAGCCAATGAAGAATCAAAAAAAGCAATGAAACGATTGCTGCGGAAAAAGGTTGCTTCTAATGATACAGTAGCTCAGTCTGATCAAAACAAAGACGGAGTGACTAAGGCTTCAGCTCAACAGGCAGATACAGCTAAAGAAGAAGTTACTAAGACAACTTCACCTCAGTCAGTTGATAATAAAAAAATGAAGCCCCTAAATCTGCTACATCAGAGCCCCATGGAGACAAACAAGAAGTTACAAATGCTCCAGTAAAACCAATCATGCAGGGAACAAAAAGTAAGGGAAACATCTGCAAAGGCTGAAGAGCTTCCAGCAGTTAACGTATCTGTTTTACGAGAAAAGTTGGCAGGTTTAGAGTCTCAAGTAGAGCGCATTCATGGGAATCAGAGTCAGGTTTCTCATATTCAAAATGCTGAAAAAAACTACTTGCTGAAGCTAAAAAAAGTTTTTAGAGTCTGCTGCAACTTCTCAAAAAGAAGTAGATGCAAAAAGCCAAAGAAATTAGTTCATTAACAAACATCCTAAAAATCAATCAAGGCTGAAGAAGTTTCAAAAGAAACTAGAAACAAAAGACAGCCGTAATGGTAAAAAAAGATGGAAGAAGGAATTGGCTTCAGAACAGGGGAAGCAGCAACTTCTGCAACTACTCCTGCAACAACAGGAATTGCGGCTGATGTAACAGATGCTTCAGGAGATTCTACAGTTACAAGACCTCCTTATACAGAAAGAAGAGTAGCAGAAGGACTAGCAAGACAAATTGCATGGTTAGACTTTTCAGATGTAAATAGCTGGAAAAATGTTACTGTACAAAATGGAAATGTTTATTTACAAGAAGGCTCAGTTTACGAAAAAGAAATTATGCCTAACTACCGCATTAAGTTGACGGTTAAATCATTAAAACCATTCCAAGCGACTGAAATTTATAGAAAGCGTATGGAAGCCAATAATGCAACAGCAGAGGAAAAAGCAACCTTTAACCCAAATGCGACTAATGGATTTATTGGTAGATGGGATAACGCTCCAGTAAAAATTACGGCGCAAGCTCAGGACGGTTGGTCTGAAATTAAAGATAATGGGGTTAACACGAACGGAAGAAAAACTTCCATTAGAGCAGAAGGTACTGGAGCCAATATTGGGATACAATTTGAAATTAGTGGTACTTATAAAGGGAATCCCGTTCGTCCAGCGGTAGTAATGACCGATGCAGAAAGTGCAAACCCTGGAGAAATGATTACCTTTACAACTAATGGTAGTGGATGGCAACAAATCATTGACTTAGAGAAAAATACAACGGGTACTCACAGATATAAACCAGTAGATTATTATACACCTGGTTATAGACAACTTCCGGATGTACAGCTTGGTAATGATATAAGTGATAATCGAATTTATGATGCAGGTAGCGGAAATAAGATAGCTCCCAAATTCTTTACCAACCCAGATCAAGAAACGGGTGGTCTTGGTTCAGGTGTATTTGGTCCCGGTGTTACAGCAGGGAAATATAGTGTGCCAGTCGTAATGACAAAAAATGCAACAGAAGTTGGAATGTATGTTTTCTCAAGTGGTGCACAAGCAGCCATGATTGGGGTAGCGCCTATTGATGAAGGGGATGCTCCTGCAACCTATGGTGAAGCAACCCACACAATAAATACCAGAGACGGATTAACAGGAGCTGTAGTAAAACAACCATATTTAGGGTCTGAAAGACCGGATGCAGATACTGGTAACACTAAAAACTGGTATGGTGATGATAATACCGATACAGCAGATGAAGGGATTAACCAGTTACTTCCAGATAAGTTGAAAGGACAAGAAGGAAATATTATTAAGGCAAATATTTCAGAAGCTGGATATTATACCTTAAATATTCAAGCACACACTGGTGGTGCTGATAGAGCATTTGTTCGTTCATGGCTTGATTTTAACGGAAATGGTAAGTTTGATGAAGAGGAAGCATCGGATATTGCTGAAATTACAGAAGATGGCGATGTAACATTACACTTTAGAAATAAAACTTCAAAAGATGCGGAAAGTTTACTTCAAGCAGGTACAAGGGTACGTATTGCAACAAGTAGAGATGAAATTGAAAATCCTACAGGACTTGCATTCTCAGGGGAAGTAGAAGACTTTAATGCGAAGATTACTCACCCACCTAAAGGAGATAAGCAAACTTCTCGAGGAAACATAGAAGAAAAACAAAGTGCTACTGTTCATTTCACTCCAAAAGGTAAAAATATTTATAAACAAGAAGATGTGAATGCGGAGATCGATACGACTGTTGCTCCTATTTATATCAATAATAAAACTAAAAAACCAATTACTTTATCAAATGAAAAATACCTATACTGTAAAAGGACAAGGTACGTATAAATTCACAGTTCATCCTGATCGTGCGGATGTAGATATAGAATTTACTCCTGCAAAAGGTTTTGTAGGCAAGGCGCACGGGATTTCCATTCGTCGTCAAGATACGAACAAAACAACAACAGACTGGGGAACTAGTGATGAAGCTATTACACCAAATGTCAATGATGTCTTAAATACAATGGATGGGTTATATATCCCAGAAGTAATACAACCAACAGTAGAACCGACTGTAAATAATGCTGAGAGTAGTAATATCCAAGGATTTTCACAAAAAGGGAAACCTACATTTACAGTAATAACTTCTGACACTCCAGTTACTGCATCAGCAAAACATCCAGCTAGATTAATTGATCCAAGTACTAATGAATTAACTGATTCTGCAACTGTAAATGCTTTAGATCAAAATAATAATGTGGTTGGTACTTATAGAATCGTTCCAGAAACAGGGGAAGTAACCTTTACACCAAATGTAGACTTTAAAGGAAGTCCAAAACCTGTTGGAATTTCTGTACCTGTTGTAGTAGCGCATGATAAAGATGATAATGATATTACTGTCACTAAAGTAGCTACTTACGCACCAAGAGTTGTTCCAGTAGAACCTTTTGCAGAAGCGGCAACAACTAGTGATATTCAAGGGAAGCCACAAGTATCTAGAATCGTGTTAAATACAGAAGAAGAGGGATTAAATAAAACACAAACAGTTAACTTTAACAGAGCCCCACAAGTAACCGCTTCTGGAGAACACGTAGAATTAAATACTGAGACGTTAACATTATTAGATGCTTCAGGCGCTGAAACAAATACCGTTACAACAGATCAAGGGGTATACGTTTTAGATAAAGTAGCACAAACAATTACCTTTACACCGAAGAAAGAATTTGTTGGAACAGCAACAGCAGTAAATGTGCAAATCAAAGATATGAATGGCACAAAAGTTAAAACAACTTATACACCAACAGTAATTGAAGTCACACCAACAGGTAAAGATTCAGCAACTTCAGGCCCACAAGGACTGACACAAACATCTCCAATTGTCTTCAATCAACGAGATGAAGAAGATGGAAAAACTGTAAACTTTGATACAGGAGATGCTAGAGTAGCCTTAAAACCAGAGACGCTTAGATTACTAAATGGTACGGATAAAGTAACATCAATTAAAGTAGAAAAATGTCGGAACGTATGAATTAGTAGATAATGCAATTACGTTTACGCCAGTGCCAACTTATCATGGAACTGCAGAAGGTGTAACAGTTCAAGTAGAAGATGAAAAACGGTAAAGTTGTTACTAAAAAAATACGTTCCAACAGTAACTGAATTAGTTGTAAGATCAGAAGATAAAACAAGCACAAATATTCAAGGGGAATCTCAAGAAGGAACACCAGTATTTAACATTCCTACTGAATCAAATAACGCAAGAGTGACTGGTCATATACTTGTTGACCCATCAGATAACAGGGAAAAAAAGACAGTGTAACAGTAGCAGGAAAAAGGAACATTTACAATTGACGGTAATGGTAAAAGTAACCTTTACGCCTCTTCCAACCTTTAAAGGTGATGTAGATCCAATTACAGTAAAAAGCGACTGTAACAATCACAAATGCGAAAAAAACGAAAGTGCAACAATCACAAAAAAACAGCGACATACAAACCAATTATTGTACCAGCTGAGATTGATAAAGCACCAGCAACTTCAAGAAACTTACAGGGCTTAGTACAAACAGGAACACCAACCTTTACACCGAAGACAGTCGAAGTAGGTGGAGTTCAAAAAACAATTACGGTTCAACCGAATAGCTACAAACTTGTAAAAGGTGAAACAGAAAGTGAATCACTTCCAGCTTATAAAGCAGGGACAACAGTAGAAATTGGTACGTATACAATCAATCCAGCAACTGGAGCGATAACATTTACACCAACAGATAAGACTTATACAGGAGCAGTAGAACCAGTATCTGTACAAGCAACAGGCTCAAATGGTGTGAAAGTTCAAACAACGTATACACCAGAAATTACTCCGGTTACTCCAACAAAAGAACCATCAGCAACAACTGATGTACAAGGTAAAAAACAAGTATCGACTATTGTCTTAGATACAGTAGAAACTGGTGCAGATAAAGATAAAAACTATTAACTTTAATAAGGGAAGTGAACAAGGGGCTAATGGAGAACGAGTTAACCTTAACCCTGATACACTAACTTTATTAAATGATGCAGGAGCTGAAGTATCTACTCTTACAACAGATGATGGGGAGTATGTTTTAGATAAAACAAATAGAACAATTACCTTCACACCTAAGAAAACATTTGTAGGACCAGCAAAACCTGTAAAAGTTCAAATCAAAGACGTGAATGGTACAAAAGTAGAAACAACTTATACGCCAACCGTAACTGACGTTACAATAACACCTAAGGATAAAACTTCAGAAGGAAATCTAGGGAAAACACAAACTGGAACTCCTGAGTTTAAAGTTTCTAGTCCAGATGTTCACATTACAGGATACAAATTATTAAATCCAACTGGTGATACACCGATAGAAGGAACTGAATATGAAGATCCAGAACAAGGAACATACCGTATTAACCCAACAACTGGTCAAGTAACGTTTATTCCAAAACCTGGATTCCAAGGCGAAGCAAAAGGAATTAAAGTACGTGCTACAGACGAAAATGGAGAAACAGCGGATGCAAAATATACTCCAACAGTTAATCCATTTATTGTGATTTCTATTAACAAAGAAACTAAAAATATCCAAGGATTGCCACAAGAAGAAACACCAACATTCACTCTTCCTGAGGATGCTTCTAATGCAACTATTACAAGTCGTAAACTAGTTGATCCAGCTAATCCAACTAATCCACCAAAAGATACAGTGACATTAGATGGTAAAGGAACATTTAGAATTGATGGAAATGGTAAAGTAACCTTTACACCTGAACCAGCCTACACTGGAGATGTACCATCCATTACTGTAAAAGCTACTATAACAGTTACAAATGATAAAGGTGAGTCAGCTACTATTGATTCAGAGGCACATTATAAACCAGTAATTGTACCGTTAGAATTAGAGAAAGCTCCTGTCACTACAAGAAACTTACAAGGTTTAGAACAGAAAGGAACACCAACATTTACACCAAAAACAATTGAAGTAGATGGGGTGCCAAAAACAGTTTCAATTGAACCAGGTAGCTATAAACTTGTAAAAAATAATGCAGAAGTAGCAGAGACTACAATTCCTGCATACAAAAAGAATACAACTGAACAAATCGGTACGTACACGCTTAACCCAAGTACTGGAGAGGTGACATTCACACCGACAGATAAGACTTATACAGGTGAAGTAGAACCAGTAGCGGTACAAGTAACAGGATCAAATGGTGTAAAAGTTCAAACAACGTATACACCAGAAATCACTCCGGTTACTCCTACAAAAGAAGCTTCTGAAACAACAGATGTACAAGGTAAAAAACAAGTATCAAGAATTGTATTGGATACAGTAGAAACAGATGCTGACAAAGCTAAAACAGTGAACTTCAATAAGGGAGCTGAACAAGTTAAACTTAACCCAGATACACTAACCTTATTAGATGCTTCAGGTTCTGAAACAAATAGAGTGGCGACGGATGATGGTGAGTATGTATTAGATAAAGTAAGTAATACAATTACATTCACGCCTAAGAAAACATTTACAGGACAAGCAAAACCTGTAAGAGTACAAATCAAAGATGCGAATGGAACAAAAGTTGAAACAACTTATACACCAACTGTAACAGATGTTACAATGTCTAGTACGGATGCAACTTCATCAGCATTACAAGGGGTTACTCAAACTGGAAGACCATCATTTACAATTTCAAGTACAGAGGTTTCTATTGCAGGATACAAACTATTAAATCCAACAGATAATACTCCAGTAGATGGAAATGAAGTAGTAGTTCCAAATGAAGGAACGTATCGTATTGATCCGACGACTGGAGAAGTAACATTCGTTCCAAATCCAGGATTTACAGGACCAGCAGCTGGAATTTCTGTTCAAGCTACAGATGCCAATGGAGAAACAGCAGCTGCAAGATATACTCCAACAGTAAATCCATTAAAAAGTAACTCCAAAAGATAAAACATCGATGAATATTCAAGGTGAACCTCAAGATGGAACACCAACATTCACGCTTCCAGCAGGGGTTACGAATGCAACAGTTACAAGCCGTAAACTAGTTGATCCAGCTGATAAAGTAGAGAAAGATACTGTCGTTATAAGTGGAAAAGGAACTTTCACAATTAATAGAAATGGGAAAGTAGTCTTCACACCAGAACCAAACTATGCAGATGAAGTACCTGAAATTACTGTAAAAGCAACAATAACAGTAACGAATGATGATAACGATATTGCTAAAATCACGTCTGAAGCAACATATAGACCAATCATTATTCCAGCAGAGTTGGAAACAGCTCCAGCGAAAACAGCTAATGTTCAAGGTGCAGAACAAACAGGAAGACCAGAATTTACACCTCATACTGAAGTTGTAAATGGAGTAGAAAAAACTGTTTCAGTTCAACCAAATAGCTATAAACTTGTAAAAGATGGAGTAGAAGTTGAAGGAAGAACAACTCCAGCCTATAAGAAAAATACTCAAGAAGTAATTGGTAAGTATACAATTAATATAGAAACTGGAGAAGTAACATTTACTCCAACTGATAAAAGCTTTCAAAGGGGAAGTAGAGCCTGCAACAGTACAAGCAACTGGTTCAAATGGAGTAAAAAGTAAAAACAACTTATACACCAACAATTATTCCAGTGACACCAAGTGCTACAGATGCAACAACTACAAAAAGTACAAGGTGCAACACAAGAAGGAACTGTAACATTCACACCAGGTAAAGCTACAATTGGCTCGGAACAAAAAAATCAGTACCAATGGACATAACAGCTTATAAACTATTAGGGTGGAGAAAATGGAACAACTCCATTAGATAAAGTTCCAGCAATGTCAGAAGATGGAACAAAAACAAGTGGGTACTTATACGATTAAAGTCGTAGATGGACAACCAGTTGTAACATTTACACCAACTGATAAAAGCTTATGCTGGAAAAACTAAAAACCAGTAACTGTTCAAGGTAAAGATACAAATGGTTCAGAAGCAACTGCAACGTATACACCGGTAATTACACCAATCGTACCAACAGCTGAAAAACGGAACATCAAGTGGACCACAAGGTGTTGAACAAACAGGAAGTGTAACATTCAATCCAGGTAAAGAACCAGGAACAGAAAAACACACCTGTAGCCATTGATAAAAAAAGACGATGACTCTATTAGGAACTGATGGAACAACACCAGTAGAATCATTAGAAGTAAGTAAAGATGGTAAAAGTAATTGGTACTTATACACTTGTTAAAGATCCAAATGGCCTACCAACTGGAGAAGTGAAGTTCACTCCAACAGATAAATCATATGTAGGAGAAGTTCCACCAGCAACTGTACAAGTAAAAGACGCAAACGGAACACCAACAACAGCGACTTACACACCAACATTAACGGAAGTAACTCCAAAAAGCGAAAGCTTCAGAAACAACAGGTGTACAAGGACAACCACAAACATCACGTGTTGTTTTAAACCAAAAAGATGAAACAGATAACACAACTGTTAACTTCGATAAGGGTGATGATAAAGTAGCCTTAGTTGAAAGCTCATTAACATTAGTGAATGCAGCTGGAGAAAAAGTTACACGTGTAACGGTGGAAAATGAAGGGACTTATGAATTAAGTAATGGTGCAATTACATTTACACCACTACCAATCTTCCATGGAAAAGCTTCAGGAGTAAGTATTCAAGTTGAAGATATTAATGGAAAAGTAGCTAAAACTACGTATACTCCAACAGTGACAGAAGTAACACCGCAAGGAACTAATGTAGGTTCAGAAGGTATCCAAGGTGCACCACAATCAGGAACACCAACTTTCACATCAGGACATGAAAGTGTAACGATGATAATTAGTGAATCAAATCCTGCGAAGTTAGTAGATCCAACTACAAACCAACCAATTGAAGGAACAGAAATTGATGCTAAAAAAATGCAGCTGGAGAAAAAAGTTGGTAAGTATACAATTGAACCAGCAACAGGTAAAGTTACATTTACACCAAATCCAGGATTTACTGGAACACCAGTACCAGCAACAGTACAAGCTAAAAATTCAAATGGAACACCAGCTACTGCAACATATACACCAGTTGTAAAAGAAGCTGTACCATCAGGAAATAGTCAAGTATCAAGTGGCATTCAAGGTGCTGTACAAACAGCAACACCAGTATTTACACCAGGTAAGAATACTGTGAATGGTCAAGAAGTATCAGTACCATTTGAAGCAACAAGCAAAGCGAAACTAATCGATCCAAGTAAGACTGGAGAAGAAGCAGAAGTAACAACGCTTGTAGTTGAAAACCAAGGAACATATACAATTGATGACAATGGTGTTGTAACGTTCACACCACTTCCAACATTCAAAGGGGAAGCAACAGAAGTATCTATTGTACGTAAAGATAAGAATGGAACACCAGCAACAGCGAAATATAAACCAACTGTTGTAGGAGTAACACCATCAGCAACTGTAGCATCAACTACAAAAGTACAAGGTGCAACTCAAGAAGTAACTGTAAGCTTCACACCAGGAAAAGCAACAATTGGTTCTGAAGAAAAATCAGTACCAATGGATCCAACTGCTTATAAACTATTAGGTGGAGAAAATGGAACAACCCCATTAGATACAGTTCCAGCAATGTCAGAAGATGGCACAAAAGAAGTGGGTACTTATACGATTAAAGTAGTTGAAGGAAAACCAGTAGTAACATTTACCCCAACAGATAAAACTTATGCTGGAAAACTAAAACCAGTAACGGTTCAAGGTAAAGATACAAACGGAACAGAAGCGACTACAACGTATACACCAGTGATTAAACCAATCGTACCAACATCAGAAAATGGAACATCAGAAGGACCACAAGGTGTTGAACAAACAGGACGTGTAACATTCAATCCAGGAAAAGAACCAGGAACAGAAACACACCAGTAGCCATTGACAAATCGAAGATGACTCTATTAGGAACTGATGGAACAACACCAGTAGAATCATTGGAAGTAAGTAAAGATGGTAAAGTAATTGGTACTTACACACTTGTTAAAGATCCAAATGGCCTACCAACTGGAGAAGTGAAATTCACTCCAACAGATAAATCATATGTAGGAGAAGTTCCACCAGCAACCGTACAAGTACAAGACGCAAATGGAACACCAGCTAAAGCAACTTACACGCCAACATTAACGAAAGTAACACCAACAGGAAAAGATACAACATCAACAGGACTTCAAGGAAAAGTACAAACAGGAACACCAGTGTTCACACCAGGAACTCCTGAAGTACCAATGGATGATGAGTCACCTGCAACATTTGAAGATGGTAACAGCACTAAGACAATCGATAAAGTTGGAACATTTACAGTTGCTAAAGACGGAACAGTAACCTTTACGCCTGATAAAGACTTCGTTGGTGAAGCACCAGAAGTAACGGTTAAACGTGTCGATAAGAACGGAACATCCGTAACAGCGAAGTACAAAGCTATAGTAGCTAAAGTATTACCAACTGGTGAAAGCTCAGAAACACAAGGGGCAAAAGGAAAACCACAAACATCGACAGTTGTCTTCGATAAGAAAGATGAAGATAAAGGTACAGTAAACTTTAATAAAGGTGATGAAACAGTAGCATTAAATCCATCAACATTAACATTAGTGGATAAAAATGGAAAAGCAGCTACAGAAGTAAAAGTTCCAGGTGAAGGAACCTATACATTAGCGGATAATGTTATTACATTCACACCAGAAAAAGACTTTGCTGGAACAACTACTGGAGTAACAGTGCAAATTAAAGATATTAATGGTACTCCATTAGAAAAAACGTATACACCAACAGTTCGTCCAGTTACAACATTTGTAGATCCAGCAGGCAACATTATCACAGTTGATAAGAACAATAAACCTGTAGAAGGTGAAGTCGATGGCTCTAAACAACCAACGAAAGATATTTATGGATATAAATTTGTTCGTACAGAAACTGATAATAAAGGTAATACAAAACATATTTATGAACAAGCTGAAGGTAAATCAGTTAAAGTAACTTATGTATCAACTACTGGTGAAACATTAAGTGATGCACAAACAGTAGAAACAAAAGATAAGTTCATTGGAACAGATTACGATGCATCGATTGAAGCATTGAAACTTGAACGTATTGAAAAAGACGGTAAAGTATATCTGTTGAAAGAAAGAAAAACTGATTCAGCTTCTGAAAATGGTAAACTAAGTGATCAAGAACAAACAGTTACTTATGTATACGAAGAAGTACAAGAACCAGCTTCAAATCAAAAATATGGTAATGTGGTTGTTGTCTATAAAGATAAATTTGGACGTCCAATTTCAGGTACTACTGAATCTGGTAAAGAAGTTACAAGCACAGTAATTGATACACCAAACTCTCCAATAGCGACTAAATATGATACGACTGATCATAAACCTCAAATGATTACGACAAAAGATGGTAAGAAATACAAACTAATTAAAGTATTGAAATCATCAGATGCAGAAATCAGGGGTTAAAGCTAGAACTTCGGTCATTACGTATGTTTATGAACCATTAGATAATACAACGGAATATCCTGAAGCACATATCGGATTAGTCTTAGTAAACTATTTAGATGAAGAAGGTAACCCAATTTCTGGTAAAACACCAGAAGGTAAAGTTGTTCCAAATATGGTAGTTGATACTGAAGCAGACTTAGTTGGTAAAGACTACGATACAACGGATCACAAAGTTTCAACGATTATTGTTGAAAACGGTGATGTATATGAACTTCTAAAAGTATCAGAAACATCCGTTGAAAAAGGTAAACTTACAGAAGGTGCAACAAACGTTAATTATATTTACCATAAAGTAGTGACAACATTTGTTGACGAAAATGGTAAAGAAATTAAATCACCAGAAAAAGGAAGAACGGATAAGAAAGATATTCCTGAATATACTTTCAAAGAAACGAAGAAAGATGCAAGTGGTAATACAGTACATGTGTATGCTAAGAAATCTACACCTACTCCAGAACAAAGTAAAGTAACAATCTGGACAGATGAAAATGGAAATCCAATTAAAGTAGAAAAAGGAACAAAAGGACATGGAACAGTTCCAGGATATGAGTTCGTAAACAACTACAGATGAATCTGGAAACACAGTACATATCTTCAAGAAATCTACACCAACACCAGAACAAAGTAAGTTAACAATCTGGGCAGATAAAAATGGAAATCTAATTAAAGTAGAAAAAGGAACAAAAGAACATGGAACAGTTCCGGGATATGAGTTCGTAAGAACTATAGTAGATGATGAAGGGAACACAATACATATTTATCATAAAGTTTCTTCAACAATTCCTGAAATAAAGGATAAAGATAAATTATATGTTGAGGGTAATCCTGAGATTGTTCACTCAACTAATAAAGGAAGTGATTCAGAAGATTTCGTTAAAACAAATCCAGAACAGCGCATTAATGAATTGCCTAACACAGGTACAAAAGAAAATGCTAGCCTATTAGGACTTGGAATTCTCGGAGCTTTGAGTGGATTTGGACTTCTTGGACGCAAGAAAAAAGAAGACTAAAGATAGTTAGTTTTTAAGAAGATGATTCGTCATCTTCTTTTTCTTTTATAGATTCTGGTCGTATGAATGCTTTTTATCAATTCGAAATAGTGGCTCTATACTATTATTAGTGGGTAAAACCTCTACTCATAGTATGGAGTCTATTTTTTGTAGAAGAAGTATGATAAGATTTATAATGAAATGCACTAACATCGATATATGATAACAAGATGCCTTTGATTTTCGAAACTTTGCAATTTTTTTAAAAAAATGTATTTTTTTATCGCTTTTGAACATAAAAAAAGAAAGGACAAGATTTATCCTTTCTTTTTAGCTTTTTTTCAACCCCTACAGTTGAAAAAGCCTCTTTTTGTAGCTGTCTTTATAATTTTAAACAATACCTTGTGCAATCATAGCGTTTGCTACATTTTCAAAGGCAGCAATGTTAGCTCCTGCCAGGTAGTCCTTATCAAGACCATATGTTTCTGAAGTTGTTTTAGCTGTGTTGAAGATGTTTGTCATGATGTCTTTGAGACGTCCATCAACTTCTTCACGAGTCCATGAAAGGCGAAGACTATTTTGGCTCATTTCAAGAGCTGAAACGGCTACACCACCAGCGTTGGCAGCTTTGGCAGGTCCGTAGAAGATACCATTTTCTTTGTAAACTTTGATGGCATCAAGATCGCTCGGCATGTTGGCACCTTCAGATACACAGATAACGCCTTGAGCAACCAAACGTTTAGCTGCTTCACCGTTAATTTCGTTTTGAGTAGCACATGGAAGAGCGATATCGTAGTTACCAGCGTAAGTCCATACAGAACCTTCATGATAAGTAGCAGTTGCTTTCTCAGCTGCATACTCAGTCAAACGAGCACGACGTTTTTCTTTAACATCAACCAAAAGATCGAAGTCGATACCATTTTCATCGATGACATAACCATTTGAGTCAGATACAGAGATAACAGTTGCACCAAGTTCAGTTGCTTTTTGAAGAGCGTACTGAGCTACGTTACCAGAACCTGAAATAACTACTTTTTTACCAGCAAAACTGTTGCCGTTAGCTTTTAGCATTTCTTCAGTATAGTAAACCAAACCGTAACCAGTTGCTTCTGGACGAATCAAGCTACCACCAAATCCAAGAGGTTTACCAGTCAAGACACCAGCATCAAATTGGTTAAGGCGTTTGTATTGACCGTAAAGGTAACCAATCTCACGTCCACCAACACCGATATCACCAGCAGGTACGTCAAGTGATGGTCCGATGTGTTTTTGCAATTCAGTCATGAAGCTTTGGCAGAAGCGCATTACTTCAGCATCTGTTTTACCCTTAGGATCGAAGTCTGATCCACCTTTACCTCCACCAATTGGAAGTCCAGTCAAGACGTTTTTGAAGATTTGTTCAAATCCGAGGAATTTCAAAAATCCCTTGGTTTACAGTTGGGTGGAAACGAAGTCCGCCTTTGTATGGTCCAACAGCTGAGTTGAATTGAACACGGTAACCACGGTTTACTTGAACTTTTCCATCACGGTCAATCCAAGGAACACGGAAAGAAATCACGCGCTCAGGCTCAGTAATACGTGACAAGATATTTTTCTTCGATGTACTCAGGGTGTTTTTTTCAAATACAGGTTCCAAAGTGCTGAAAAATTCTTCAACAGCTTGGAGGAATTCAGCCTCGTGCCCGTTACGAGCTTTCACAGTTTCAAACACGCTTTGGATATATTCTTTAGCAGATGTCATATGGTTCTCCTTTTTGTTGTCATATTTTTATTACATGTGTCATTATAGCAGAATTTTTTTAACTGTAAAGAGAAAAACAAAAATTTTCTAAAAAAATTCTATCAATTCAGTTCTAGATTTTTTTCTTTAATTCATAAAAATACGAACCTTTTTCTTTGACATATCTTTCTCAGAGAGGAAATCTGAAAATGTGGTATAATATTAGCAATAGAAGGAATCTGGAGGATTAGAATCATGGTATCAACGAAAACACAAATTGCTGGTTTTGAGTTTGACAATTGCTTGATGAATGCAGCAGGTGTGGCTTGTATGACGATAGCGGAGTTAGAAGGGGTTAAAAACTCAGCGGCAGGAACCTTTGTCACTAAGACAGCGACCTTGGACTTCCGTCAGGGAAATCCTGAGCCACGCTACCAAGATGTTCCACTTGGTTCCATCAACTCTATGGGCTTGCCAAATAATGGCTTAGACTATTATTTGGACTATCTTTTGGATTTGCAGGAAAAAGAGCCAAACCGAACTTTCTTCTTATCTTTAGTTGGCATGTCTCCGGACGAAACCCATACTATCTTGAAAAAAGTCCAAGAGAGTGATTTTCGTGGTCTGACTGAGCTAAACCTTTCCTGTCCAAATGTTCCAGGTAAACCTCAGATTGCCTATGATTTTGAGACAACAGACCGTATTTTGGCAGAGGTGTTTGCCTACTTCACCAAACCTCTTGGAATTAAATTGCCACCTTATTTTGACATTGTTCACTTTGACCAAGCGGCAGCTATTTTCAACAAGTATCCGCTTAAGTTTGTCAACTGTGTTAACTCTATCGGAAATGGCCTTTATATAGAAGATGAGTCTGTCGTTATCCGTCCTAAAAATGGTTTCGGTGGTATTGGTGGAGAGTATATCAAACCGACTGCTCTTGCTAATGTTCATGCCTTCTATCAACGCTTAAACCCTCAAATCCAAATTATCGGTACAGGAGGAGTGCTGACTGGTCGTGATGCCTTTGAACATATCCTCTGTGGAGCCAGTATGGTGCAGGTGGGAACCACCCTTCACAAAGAAGGTGTCGGTGCTTTTGAACGCATTACTAATGAATTGAAAGCAATCATGGCGGAAAAAGGGTACGAAAGTCTAGAAGATTTCCGTGGGAAATTGCGCTATATTGATTAAATGAATTAAAAAGTTAGAAGAAAGGAGAAAAGATGCTAGCCATTGAAGAAAGTCAGAAGTTGACTTTATCAAATTTACCGAGTCTGAGCCTTTTTACAGGGACAGATCAGGGGCAGTTTGAAGTTATGAAGAGTCAAGTATTGAAACAGATTGGTTATGATTCTGCTGACCTCAACTTTGCCTATTTTGATATGAAAGAAGCAGTTTATAGGGACTTGGAATTAGAGCTGGTTAGTCTTCCTTTCTTTGCGGATGAGAAAATCGTGATATTGGATCATTTTGTCGATATCACAACAGCCAAGAAACGCTTTTTAACGGAAGATGAACTCAAGTCTTTTGAAGAATATTTGGAGAATCCTTCGCCAACAACCAAGTTGTTGATATTTGCAGAAGGAAAACTAGATAGCAAAAGACGGTTGGTCAAATTACTTAAGCGTGATGCCAAGGTTTTTGATGCAGTAGAAGCCAAAGAACAAGAACTGCGCCAGTATTTTCAAAAGTGGAGTCAGAAACAAGGCTTGCAGTTTACCAATCATTCTTTTGAACATCTTCTTGTCAAGTCGGGTTTTCAATTTAGCGAAATTCAGAAGAACCTGCTCTTTTTGCAGTCTTATAAGTCTGATGGGATTATTGAGGAAGAAGATATTATCCAAGCTATTCCCAAGACCCTACAAGACAATATTTTTGATTTAACTCAGTTTATTCTAACTAAAAAGATGGATCAGGCGCGCGACTTGATTAGAGACTTGACCTTGCAAGGTGAAGATGAAATTAAACTGATTGCAGTCATGCTAGGACAATTTCGGACTTTTACTCAGGTGAAGATTTTGGCGGAGTCTGGTCAAACAGAATCCCAGATTGCAAGTAGTTTAGGTAGTTATCTGGGACGCAATCCTAATCCCTATCAAATCAAGTTTGCCTTGAGAGATTCACGAGGACTCTCCTTGAGCTTTTTGAAGCAAGCTATTTCTTACTTGATTGAGACAGACTATCAGATTAAGACAGGTCTTTATGAAAAAGGTTTCCTTTTTGAAAAGGCACTCTTGCAGATTGCTAGTCAGGTCAATTGATTATATGTTAGAAACTTTAACCCGCGTCAAGATTCTCTTTTCGTGGGTTTCTTGTTGATTTGCTTATTTTATTAGAAAGTATGTCAATGATTTCCTTGTCTATAAGCAAAAAACTTGAAAAAAGTGAATGTTTACGTTATCATTTTCATATAGAAAGAAAAAGAGGTATTACAGATGGCTATTATCTTACCAGATCTTCCATATGCATACGACGCTTTGGAACCATACATCGATGCTGAAACAATGCATTTGCACCACGACAAACACCATCAAACTTATGTCAACAATGCTAATGCAGCTCTTGAAAAACATCCTGAAATCGGAGAAGATCTTGAGGTTTTACTTGCAGATGTTAATTCTATCCCAGCAGATATCCGTCAAGCGCTTATCAACAACGGTGGTGGCCACTTGAACCACGCTCTTTTCTGGGAATTGATGACTCCAGAAAAAAACAGCTCCTTCAGCAGAACTTGCAGCAGCGATTGATGCAACATTTGGTTCATTTGAAGAATTCCAAGCAGCTTTCACTGCGGCAGCAACAACTCGCTTCGGTTCTGGATGGGCATGGTTGGTTGTCAACAAAGAAGGTAAACTTGAAGTTACCTCAACAGCTAACCAAGATACTCCAATCTTAGAAGGTAAAACACCAATCTTAGGTTTGGATGTTTGGGAACATGCTTACTATGTGAAATACCGTAATGTTCGTCCTGATTATATCAAAGCTTTCTTCTCAGTTATTAACTGGAACAAAGTAGATGAACTCTATGCAGCAGCTAAATAATGATAGTTGGAGGGAAGAATGATTCTTCTCTTTTTAAGGTTATCAAACAGATGTCTGACTAAATCGTCAGACTTTTTTCATTTTTATAAGAAACGTGCTAACTTGCAGAATTTATGGTAGAATAGGTGGTAAGTAATCGTGGAAAAAGGATAAGTATGCGAAAAGAAATTGCACCTGAATTATACAACTATAACAAGTTTCCTGGGCCAGAGTTCCATCTATATGGGGACAAGGTTGAAACAGAAGGGATAGGTTTTACCTTGGTTGAAAATATCAAGGACGCTTTTGATGTAACAGCTTTTAATCAGCGTTTTTCAGAAGTTTTAACCAAATTTGATTATATCGTGGGAGATTGGAGTAATGAACAACTTCGTCTCCGAGGCTTTTACAAGGATGACCGAACGGAAGAAAAACTTGAAAAAATCAGTCGTCTACAGGACTATCTCTTGGAATATTGTAGTTATGGTTGTGCCTATTTTGTTTTATTAAATGAGACACCTAAGAGGGCTACATTTGACAAAAAAATGCGTAAGAAGGAAGAAGAAAGTCCTTCAAAAAATGGCAAGAAACCTATTCAAAACAAAAGAAAACCCAATGCAGATAAGAAAAATAAACGTCGCCATAAAAACCAGCATTCTCAGATTGAGGACAAGGGCCAGCGTCATTTTGTTATTCGACAGAAATGAATGGAATATAAGGAGAGAAAATGAAACCGTCTATATATAGTTTAACGCGCCAAGCCATGCAGGAATGGGTGCTCGAGCAAGGTGAAAAGAAATTCCGAGCAGATCAAATTTGGGAATGGCTCTACCGTAAACGTGTCCAGTCATTTGAAGAAATGACCAACCTTTCCAAGGATATGATTGCTAAACTAAATGATCAGTTTATGGTTAACCCTTTGAAACAACGTATTGTTCAAGAATCTGCTGACGGGACGGTTAAATATCTTTTTGAATTACCAGATGGTATGTTGATTGAGACGGTGCTTATGCGCCAGCATTATGGCTTGTCTGTCTGTGTGACAACTCAGGTCGGCTGTAATATTGGTTGTACCTTCTGTGCTTCTGGATTGATTAAGAAACAACGTGACCTCAATAACGGTGAAATCGTAGCGCAAATCATGCTGGTTCAGAAATACTTTGATGAGCGTGGTCAGGATGAGCGCGTCAGCCATATCGTTGTCATGGGAATCGGTGAACCTTTTGATAACTACAACAATGTCTTGAATTTCGTCCGTACCATCAATGATGACAAGGGGATGGCCATCGGTGCTCGACATATTACAGTTTCAACATCTGGATTGGCTCACAAGATTCGTGATTTTGCCAATGAAGGTGTACAGGTCAATCTTGCCGTTTCCCTTCACGCACCTAATAATGAACTGCGCTCAAGCATCATGAAGATTAACCGTGCCTTTCCGATTGAAAAACTCTTCGCCGCTATCGAGTACTATATTGAAACAACTAATCGCCGTGTGACCTTTGAGTATATCATGCTCAATGAAGTCAATGATGGTGTAGAACAGGCTCTTGAGTTGGCTGAATTGCTCAAGAATATCAAGAAATTGTCTTATGTCAACTTGATACCTTATAACCCAGTCAGTGAGCATGACCAATATAGCCGTAGTCCTAAGGAGCGCGTCCTGGCCTTCTACGATACACTTAAGAAAAAAGGGGTCAACTGTGTGGTGCGTCAAGAACATGGTACAGATATTGATGCAGCTTGTGGACAGTTGCGTTCAAACACTATGAAACGTGACCGCCAGAAAGCAGTCGCAGCAGTCAATCCTTAATGATAAAGAAAACTTATAATCATGTTTTGGTCTGGGGAGTCATTTTATACAGTATTTGTATTATCTATTTTTGCTTTACTCCTCAAGAACATTCTCCTGCGGGAGTGGAAACTCCAGGTATTCAGCATCTTGGACGCCTGGTTTTTCTTTTGACTCCTTTCAATTCTCTCTGGAAACTGGGCCAAGTAAGTGATATTGGACAATTATGTTGGATTTTTTTACAAAATATCCTCAATGTCTTCTTGCTCTTTCCTCTGATATTTCAACTCCTTTATCTCCTTCCAAACTTGTGGAAGACAAAAAAGGTCCTTCTTTTTAGCTTTCTACTGAGTCTTGGAATTGAGTGTACGCAGTTAGTCTTGGACTTTTTCTTTGATTTTAATCGCGTCTTTGAGATTGATGATTTGTGGACCAATACCTTGGGCGGCTATTTGGCTTGGCTCCTTTATAAACAATTACATAAAAACAAATAAGGAATTAAAATGAGTATTTTAGAAGTTAAAAATCTGAGTCACGGTTTTGGTGACCGTGCAATTTTTGAAGATGTGTCTTTCCGTCTCCTCAAGGGAGAACATATCGGTCTGGTCGGTGCCAATGGTGAAGGGAAATCAACCTTTATGAGTATTGTAACCGGTAAGATGTTGCCAGATGAAGGGAAGGTTGAGTGGTCCAAATATGTGACTGCTGGATACTTAGACCAACATTCTGTCTTGGAAGAAGGACAGTCGGTGCGTGATGTTCTCCGTACAGCCTTTGATGAGCTTTTTAAAGCTGAAGTCCGTATCAATGATCTTTATATGGAAATGGCTGAGGATGGAGCTGATGTTGATGCTCTTATGGAAGAAGTTGGCGAACTCCAAGACCGTTTAGAGAGTCGTGATTTCTATACCTTGGATGCTAAGATTGACGAAGTGGCGCGTGCCCTTGGTGTCATGGACTTTGGTATGGATACAGATGTAACCTCTTTGTCAGGTGGGCAAAGAACCAAGGTGCTTTGGCTAAACTCCTCCTTGAAAAGCCGGATATCTTGCTGTTGGACGAGCCGACCAACTACTTGGATGCTGAGCATATTGACTGGCTCAAGCGCTATCTCCAAAACTATGAGAATGCCTTTGTCCTCATTTCACACGATATTCCATTCCTCAACGACGTTATCAATATTGTCTATCATGTGGAAAATCAACAGCTGACGCGTTATTCTGGTGACTACTACCAGTTCCAAGAAGTTTATGCTATGAAGAAATCTCAGCTGGAGGCAGCCTACGAACGTCAGCAGAAAGAAATTGCAGACCTCAAAGACTTTGTAGCTCGTAATAAAGCTCGTGTTGCAACACGAAATATGGCCATGTCCCGTCAGAAGAAATTGGATAAGATGGATATTATCGAACTGCAAAGTGAGAAACCAAAACCATCCTTTGATTTCAAATCAGCTCGTACACCAGGGCGCTTTATCTTCCAAGCCAAGGATTTGCAGATTGGTTACGACCGTCCACTTACCAATCCCTTAAATCTTACCTTTGAACGCAATCAAAAGGTTGCCATTATTGGAGCCAACGGTATTGGGAAAACAACTCTCTTGAAGAGTCTCTTGGGCATTATTCCACCAATTGCTGGGGAAGTTGAACGAGGTGATTACCTAGAACTCGGTTACTTTGAACAGGAAGTAGAAGGTGGTAATCGCCAAACTCCTCTTGAAGCTGTTTGGAATGCCTTTCCTGCACTTAATCAAGCAGAAGTCCGTGCAGCCCTTGCTCGTTGTGGTTTGACAACCAAGCATATCGAAAGCCAGATTCAAGTTTTTATCAGGTGGGGAGCAAGCCAAGGTACGTTTCTGTCTCTTGATGAATCGAGAAAAATAATGTTTTGGTACTAGACGAGCCAACCAACCACTTGGATGTGGATGCCAAGGATGAATTAAAACGAGCCCTAAAAGAGTATAAAGGATCCATTCTCATGGTCTGTCACGAGCCAGACTTTTATGAAGGCTGGATGGACCAAATCTGGGACTTTAATAACTTGACGTAAAATTAGGTTTAAAAAGACAGAATCGAAAGATTTTGTAGCTAGAAGTTTAATTGTAAAATGATATCATGGATTGAGTTTTGTATGGAACAGAGCTCAATCTTTTTTTATTAAGTTTTAGCTGTTTTTTTATCAGGATATTATTTTAGGAATAAAGGATGATACTTTTAGTACTGAGTTTCATTTAACAAAAAAATCCGAAAGTTAGTAATCAAAAGCTAACTTTCGGAGCATAGTGTATTCAGGAATTTTCTTTTGTTTTCAGTCTAATATCTTTTATCTACAAAATGAAAGTGGAAGGATTCATGTATCTGAGTTCTATGAAAACAGCTTAATAAATCAGTATCCTTAGTTTTAGCTGGGACTTACTAGCTAAATAGATGAGTGAGGATAAATAAGTTTAGTTAGGATGAATTTCCAAGTCAAGACTCTTTAAGATATCGGAGATAAAGGAGATGATATTGTAACCAAGTAGTTCAAATTTTTGAATTTACTTAAGAAAAGAAAGTAAGCTGCTTTGCTATTTACTTTTAATTATCAAACTGAACTTCTTCTAGTAGATAGTCGATAAAGCGTTCGCCCATCTTAGATAGGCTGGTTTTCTCATGCTGAATGTAGACCAGCTCGATAGGATCATCAATATCTAGTGGGATAGAAACGATATTGTCTCCGTTAAGGTTGCTGTTCAAAATCCCTGTCGCAATAGTATAACCATCCAAACCAATCAAGAGATTAAAGAGGGTAGCACGGTCGCTGACTACGATAGATTTCTTGTGGTGTTCTTGGGAAAGAATCTCTTCTGAAAAGTAGAAGGAGTTGTGGGTCCCTTGGTCATAGCTGAGATAAGGGAAGTTTTCCAAATCAGATAGTTTCACCTTGTCTTTCTTAGCTAGAGGGTTGGTCTTGCTGACAAAGATATGCGGTTGCGCTGTGAAGAGATGGTGAGCCAGCAGGTGGTTGTCATCCAGCATTTTGGTTAAAACATCACGGTTGTAGCTGTTTAAGAAGAGGACACCGACCTCACTACGGAAGTTCTTGACGTCGTCGATAATCTCCCAAGTTCGAGTTTCACGAAGGAAGAGCTCGTATTTCTCCATATCGCTTTTCTTGAGCAGAGAGACGAAAGCGTTGACTACAAAAGCATAGTGTTGAGAAGAAACGCTGAAAAGTTCGCGGTGGGCGACAGGATTTTTATAACGTTCCTCCAGAAGCTGGGTCTGCTCGACAACCTGACGGGCATAAGAGAGGAACTCCATGCCATCACGGGTCAAGGTGATACCCTTAGGATTGCGGATAAAGATTTCAATGCCCATTTCATTTTCCAAATCTCTTACTGCATTGGAAAGACTTGGCTGAGTGATAAAGAGTTGCTTGGCTGCCTCATTCATGGAGCCAGTTTCGACGATTTTGATAATATAGTGTAATTGTTGAATTCTCATGTTTTTATTGTACCACACTTGCGTCAGAATCGCCAAAGAAGATAGGAAAATAAGGGGTATGTGTGAGTCTCTGTAAAGTAACTAAGAAGAAAATTCTAAATAATTTAGTAAATAAGGTAAAAAAGTAGCTGAGCAAGAGATTGTTCAGCTGTTTTTAATTGGGAATTATAAAAATTTTACTTGAAAATAAGAAACTTGCACGATTTACTCATTACTTATCCAGTACTAGAGTTTATACTAGTTATTGTAAAGATGATCATCTAAAAGAAGGAGGGAGACAATCTTATGTCTAAAAATTTAAGTTGTCCAGAGATTGATTCTCTAAGTTTTGAGGTTGAAAAGCAAGAACTTTCCGGGAAATCAGGAGCTCAATGGTACCTTAGTATCTATCTAGTGGTACACAGCTTTTAAAATGACACTAGCAGGTCTCTGTGGATTGTGTTTCACCTATTCCTATGAGTGTACGAGAAATAATGTTCGTTGTTAGATAAAACAAAAGGAAAATTCTAGTGTTTTATTACAAAATATTGACAACATTTTGATTTGGTGTTATATTTACGGGGAGAAATACAAATAAAACAAGACAACTTTGAGATTGATTCTTTGGATTATGGAAATTAATAGCCAAGAATTGGATGGTAAATCTGCTGCTGGGTGGCGTACGGCTGTTAGTTTAACAGCACAGGGGCGCTGTGCTTGGTGGTTTACATATTCTTATGAATGTATTTCGCCAAACGTGCGCTGTGGATAAAACTCTCTATTTTTTGACAGGAGGATAAAATGGAAGGAATTATTGGAACACTAGACTTCTATGCACCTGTACTGGTCTTAGGAGTTGTTGTCATAGGGATTGTTTACTTTATGAAAAAAAGAAACGATCGCAAATAATCAACATCGACCGATACCTAAAAAAGTATCGGCTTTTTTTATAGCATAAATATATTGCACAAAATACTCATGGAAAACCTTGAAATAAACCGTATAATGAGAGTGTAATAAAGAAATGGAGGAATGAAATGATGAAACAGCTTATCGTGACAGAATTAACAAAAACATTTGGTCAAGGGGATAATATCGTTCATGCTTTATTAGATGTGAACTTGTCCGTTGAAAAAGGTGAATTTCTGGCAATTATGGGTGCCAGTGGTAGTGGAAAAACAACACTCCTCAACTGTATTTCAACGATTGATAAACCAACGTCAGGTGAGATTCGATTTGAAGATTTTGACATCATCCATGCCAAGGAAAATGAACTAGCTGACTATCGTGCTAAAAACATTTCCTATATTTTCCAAGCCTACAACTTGGTGGAAACCTTGACGGTCTATGAAAATATTGTTCTACCTCTTCAAATTCAGGGGAAAAATATCAAAAAACATCAGGATAAGATTGAGGAAATTTTGGATAAGTTGGCCATCCAAAACTTAAAAGATAAGTTTCCTAATCAGTTATCAGGTGGTCAGCGACAACGCGTGGCAACTGCTAGAGCCTTGATTGATGATTCTAAACTGATTATCGCAGATGAGCCGACAGGAGCCTTGGACTCTGCCAATTCTGAAAAACTGATGGCACTTTTGCAGGAAATCAATAAAAGTTTTGGTATTACCATTTTACTGGTTACGCATGACCCTGCCGCAGCAAAGTACTCTTCACGGATGGTGCTACTTAGAGATGGAAAGATTATGGATGATTTGGAACGTAACAGCTTATCTAATGAACAGTATTTGCAAGAGATTTACAGTCGTACCAGATAGGAGGGTGAGAGTATGTATCCAAAAATTGATTTTACGAAATGTATTTCGAAATTTACAGACTTATACCATCTATTTTTTTCAGTCTGACATTGATTTATAGCTTGCTCTACGCTTTTAATGCTTTTACCAAGCCATCCAGTGATGCAAAGTTTATCAGGGGCAAAGGAAATGTTGACGACGGTGATGAGCCAGTACATGGGCTTGCTTTCCTATCTGATTCTATCGGCGATTGCCTTTCTCATCGTTTACGCCACAAATTTTGTGCTGGGACGGCGCAAGAAAGAGCTGGGACTTTATGCAACGCTGGGAATGAAGAAGAAGCAGATTATCCGTACCCTGTTCTTTGAAACCATGCTGGTCAATATCTTTTCCTTGATTCTAGGTTTCTTGCTTGGATTGATCTTACTGGTCATTCTAGCTAAGATTGCATCTGAGTTTTTTATGGCTAATTACTTTGGTAGTCTGCTTTTCTTTGATAGCAAGTCTGTCATCTTACTAGTTTATTCCTATTTGGTAACTAGTTTTATTGTTGGTGTCATGGACATTCTTACCTTTAGAAAGCAAAATATCATTGCACTTATTCAAGAGAATGGGGTCAAGAAATCTGTCTTGGCAAAAGGCAAGCCAGTTCTTCAAGCACTTCTCTTTATTCTTTCGACAGCTGTTATCGGTTTTGGTGCTCTCTATTTTTCAGACTATCACCATCTATCATTCTTGAAAAGCTGGGGTATCTTGCTGGTATCTGTCTTCGTGATTTTTGTGATTTTATTTTACAATACCTTGAGCCATTTTATCTTGGTTTCCCTTAGAAAACTGCCTCAAACCTACTATAACAAACTAAACACTTTCAAAATCCGTCAATTTTCAAAACAAGCTGATAGTAATTCGGTCACGTTGGCTGTCTTATCCTCGACCTTGACACTGGCTCTCAGCTTACTCGTTTTTAGTGGTAGTGCCTATACGACTATGAACCGAGAGCTGAACAAATACTCACCTTATGATGTAACTGTCAATCTCTACCGTGGTAAAGAGTTTCAATTTTCTCAGGAATCTGTCAAAGACAGATTGAAAGCAGATGGATTTGACTTTAATCTCATCAAAGAGGAGTACAGCTATCCTATCTATTCTAGTGATGTAACCTATAAAGATTTGATTGATACTAGCAATCTCTGGGAGCATGATAAGAAACTTCCTGAATCAAAAGTACCGATTTTAGGAATTTCTGCCTACAATCATCTCCGCAAACTGCAAGGAAAAAAAGCGGTTGACTTGGCAGAAGATCAATTTCTAGTCAATGCCAATTATAAAGGAACTGCCAAGCAGATTCAGGACTTTCTATCAACGACCAATACCCTCATGATTAACGGTTATTCTCTCAACCTTGCCTCTTCAAAGCCACTTGAAACAGTTTACTTTTTATCTTCAGTAGGTCTAAATGACGCAGGAACCTTGATTGTACCAGATAAGGTAGTAGTTGGATTGGCGGAAGACCACACGACCTATGTTGCCAATTTCAAAGAAAATATTGACAAACGGAAAGTAGAAACATTCTTGAGTCAGTGGATTGAAAAATACTACTTCACTCGTGATGGAGCAGAGTTGAATTCGTTCACCTATCAAACGAAAGGAAGTATTTTTGAGGTTTACCTTGGATTTATGGGCGTCATTGTCTTTGTCATGATTTTTGTTAGTGTTACTTTTATCATTATTTCCCTCAGTATCTTGTCTCTTCAAACTTCTACAAGTGCTTTGGATAGTGTCAATGATTATCAAATCTTATACCTTCTTGGTAACAAGAGAAAGCAAAATCGCTCTATTCTTTTGCAACAGATTCTAAGTTATTTCTTGGTTCCGCTGGTTATCGCAGGTCCGCTAGCATTTTCCTTGAGTACCGCTCTTTTGGGCTATTTTGAGAATTTCGCTAATACCAGCATTTCTATTGATATCACCTATCTGGGAATAGCGGTCTTACTATTTGTTCTTTACCTGCTAGTGACTTACAGAGTAAGTTGGCAAATTATTGAAAATTAAGTTAAATACCAGAGTTGCCTATCCGACAATTCTGGTATTGTGTTATAATAATATTAAAGTAGTTCAGGAAGTAGATACATATGAAACAGTTTGTCAAATCGCTCTCGAAAAACTCACTTTTATTGTGGTGGTTGACGATTTTGAATCATCTAGCTTTAATGATTTATATTTATTATAGGATCCCTCTGGACTTTTCGACAGATTTTTCCTTGCAGATGGTTTTATTGCTGATTATTGCTTTAATTGTATTTAGCTATATTTGTAATATTGTGACCTTTCGGTATAGTGAGTTGAAACTTTGGTTGCTCCTGATGATGTTTCTCATTAGCTGGCAATCCATATTTAATCAAGGAGTTGCGAGCACCCTGTTGCACTTTTTTGATATTCTTCATCCGCTCAACTCTTTTTTATTGGTGTATAGTTCTCTGTCTATTATCTTTCTGGGAGAGAAAATAGGAGAAGAACTGTTGAGTGTGTCCTTTGTGTTGACACTAATCACCATTAGTTCGTATCTGTTAAGTCCTTCAATTTTTCTATTTCTGTCCTTGTTTGCGTCTTTCTTTTTAAACCTTGTTCCCTTGATTTTACTGATTTTATATCATAAAGAGTTGAAAAGTAAACTCAAGTATCAGAGACGAAATTTGTGGATATTAGCTTTAATATTGCCTCTTTCTTATTTCTTTTTGTATATCAATACGACGGGCTCAGGAGTGATGAACCTAGTCTGGTATCTAGAAATTCTTGGTATCTTAGCTTTTTTACACTTCAAAACGATTGTCAGCTCTCTTCAAAAAAGGGTATCAGAGTTGAAATTGTCCTATATAAAAGCTTTTTCACGCTTGTTTTTACTGGTTATGTTTTTGTTAGTAGGTATTTTCATCATCTTTCGTCTAGACTTAAATACGAGCTTTTTGGTCTTGAATATCATGTTACTATTGTTCGGGATTTGTTCGGAAGAATTGATTCGCCTCTTTCGTTCTGCTGAAATGCTAGATGCTAGGGATTATGTAAAAGTTCTCTTTTTAAAGCGTAATCGTATGGTGAAAAGTCTGCTGGCAAATGAAGACACAGAACAACAGTTCTCCGAATTTCTTCACAATGAAATCCTGCAAAATGTGATGGCGATAAAAAATTTCAATAAATATAGTAGCAATCAAGCTTTGGTGAACAGATCAATCTGGTAACAGAGGAGTTGGTTCAGCGGATTCGTGAGCGGATGGATTATTATCAGCCAATGGTAGAAACAGACGAGCAGTTAGACATCCAATATCAAGGGCTGATTAATCGGATTGTCAAACGCTATCACGCAGAAAATGAAGTCGTCACACAGTTTCCTGCCCACTTTAGGCTTTTATCTCCTTACGATAAAATTGCCTATCGTCTGGTTGAGGAGTTGGCGACCAATGCCGTTAAGTACGCTAGTGGTGGAAGAATTTCTTTGAAGATTGATGTGCATGATGACGCTATTTTTATCATTTCTGAAAATGACTGCCTTCAAACAGAAAAATCCTTAGGTTATGGCTTGAAAAATATGTCTAATAAAATTAGTGTTTTAGGTGGTCAGATGCAGATTTTTGAAAATAATAAGAGATTTCGTGTAGAAATTACTCTCCCGATTGATAAGGAGTTGTGTTATGAAAATTTTGTTAATTGATGATCATAAATTATTTAGCCAAAGTATCAAGATGATTTTAGAGTTATCGGAAAACATTAAAAAGGTCCAGTTAGTAGATAATTTTTCGACTATTTCGGAGATTGCTTTTAATGACTACGACATTATTTTGATTGATATCAACCTGACGAGTCTGTATCAAGATGATGGGCTGACCTTGGCACAAGAGATTATCGACAATGGTTGTTCTAGTAAGGTTGTGATTTTGACAGGTTACAGTAAAAAAATGTATGAACACCGAGCTAAAGTTATGGGGGCTTATGGCTTTCTGGACAAAAGTATGGACCCAGATGAGTTGGTGAAAAAACTGGAAAAGATTTATCTAGGTGGTAAGGTCTTTTCAGATGAAGTGATGGTAGAGGTGTTAACACCACGAGAAATCGAGATACTAGAACTGGTTAGAAATGGCTTGACCATTGATGATGTCTGTGACAAGGTCTATGTGAGTAAACGTACAGTTTCTAATCACTTGGCCAATATCTTTTCAAAATTGGGAGTGACTAACAGGCAGGAGGCAATTCACATTGCTGAGCAGTTGGGATATTTCCCACCAGATTAAAAAGCTGCAGAATGAACTGCACCCCAAAAGTTAGACAGAAAAAATCTAACTTTTGGGGTGTTTTTATTATGAAATTAACTTATGATGATAAAGTTCAGATCTATGAACTTAGAAAACAAGGATATAGCATAGAGAAGCTTTCAAATAAATTTGGGATAAACAATTCTAATCTTAGGTACATGATTAAATTGATTGATCGTTACGGAATGGAGTTCGTCAAAAAGGGAAAAAATCGTTACTATTCTCCTCGTTTAAAACAAGAAATGATTGATAAAGTCCTACATGAAAAATTGGTCTCAAGATAGAGTTTCTCTCGAATATGCTCTCCCAAATCGTGGTATGCTTCCAAATTGGATGGCACAATACAAGAAAAAAACAGGTATACTATTGTTGAGAAAAACAAAAGGGAGACCATCTAAAAATGGGACGTAAACCAAAGAAGAAACCCGAAGAGATGACAGAGTTAGAACGCCTTCAAGCAGAAAAACGAGTATCTGAGAGCGGAGAATGCTATCCTAAAAAAAGTTGAGAGAACTTCGCTTGAAGGAGGAAAAAGAGAAAGAAGAAAGACAGAAATTGTTCAAGAATTAATCACTGATTTTTTTCGTTAGATATTCTTCTAAAAAACCATTAAACTCGCTCGTTCGACCTACTACTATCATTTGAAACAGCTAGACAAACCAGATAAGGATCAAAAAGCTTAAAAACTGAAATTCAAGCTATTTTTTTACCGAACACAAAGGAAATTACGGATATCGTCGAATTCATTTAGAATTAAGAAATCGTGGTTATGTGGTCAATCATAAAAAGAGTTCAACGCTTGATGAAAGTGCTCAATTTACAAGCTAGAATCCGCAAGAAACGCAAGTATTCTTCTCATAAAGGAGATGTTGGCAAGAAAGCAGACAACCTTATTCAACGCCAATTTGAAGCAGCTAAACCAATGGAAAAAGTGCTATACGGACGTGACAGAATTTGCCATTCCAGCAAGCGCTCAAAAGCTTTACTTATCTCCAGTTTTAGATGGTTTTAACAGCGAAATCATCGCTTATAATCTTTCTTGTTCGCCTAATTTAGAACAAGTAAAAAAACGATGTTGGAACAGGCTTTCACAGAAAAAGCGCTACGAGAATACAATTCTCCATAGTGACCAAGGCTGGCAATACCAACACGATTCTTATCATCGCTTCTTAGAGAGTAAGGGAATTCAGCCATCTATGTCACGTAAAGGTAACAGCCCAGACAACGGCATGATGGAGTCCTTCTTTGGCATTCTGAAATCGGAAATGTTTTATGGATATGAGAAGTCATTTCAGTCGCTTAATCAATTGGAACAAGCCATTGTAGATTATATTGATTACTACAACAATAAACGCATTAAGGTAAAATTAAAAGGACTCAGTCCTGTGCAATACAGAACTAAATCCTTCGGATAAATTAATTGTCTAACTTTTTGGGGTCAGTACAGAAGATGCAGCTTTTTTAATTATTTCTGTGATACTTCTTGTGTGAGTCTCTTCTTGAAAAAAACACAAAATTTTGCTAGAATGAGTCTTATGAAAACATTCTATGATGTGCAGCAATTCCTCAAACGATTTGGTATTATTGTTTACATGGGAAAACGCTTATATGATATTGAGCTGATGAAGTTGGAACTATCTCGGATTTACGATGCAGGGTTGATGGACAAGCTAGACTATCTAGAAGCAGAGGCGGTTCTTCGCAGAGAGCACAAGGTAGAATTGGATTATATTGAGAAAAATGGAGAAAAGAACTAATGGTTACTTGGATTTTGTGGGCACTTATACTGGCAATGTTGGCGTGGATGGGCTTTAACTATCTTCGTATTCGTCGTGCGGCTAAAATCGTAGACAATGAGGAGTTTGAGGCCTTGATTCGTACGGGTCAATTGATTGATTTGCGAGACCCAGCTGAATTCCATAGAAAACATATCCTTGGGGCTCGCAATATTCCTTCAAGTCAGTTGAAGACTAGTCTTGCAGCCCTTCGTAAAGATAAACCTGTCCTTCTTTACGAAAACCAACGTGCGCAACGTGTGACAAATGCAGCCCTTTATTTGAAAAAACAAGGTTTTTATGAGATTTATATCCTTTCTTATGGTTTGGATTCTTGGAAAGGGAAAGTCAAAGTTGAGAAATAAGAAAACGAGCTTGGATGTTTCCGAGCTCATTTTTTAACCACTTTTTCTGAGAAATTCACGAATGCTTGCCAACTCTTCTGAGTTTAGGGGTCGATAGTCTCCTGCTTGAAGATTCTCATCCAAGCTCCAAGGTCCAAAATGGGTACGTTTGAGAGAAGTCACCTTGACACCAATAGAGAGGAACATTTTCTTGATTTGATGAAATTTTCCTTCTGAAATGGTGATGGAGGCTTGGCTGTGGGAAGGACTTGCAGATAGAATCTCTAGTCTTGCAGGTTTACAAACAGTACCATCTAAAAAGACAATTCCCTTTTTAAAGGCTTGGATATGGTCAGGTGTTAGAAGTCCATTAACCTCAACTTGATAAGTCTTATCAACATGATATTGGGGATGGAGGAGCTGGAAGCCCAAGGGGCCGTTATCGGTTAAGAGGAGGAGGCCCGTCGTATCTCGGTCCAGTCGGCCGACGGCATAGAGCTTGTCAGACTGGATGTCAGGCGGAAGGAGGTCCATGACAGTTGGAAGTTGCTTGTCTTTGTTGGCTGTAACGACACCAGCAGGTTTATGAAGCATAAGGTAGGTGTGCTCATAACCTTGAATGATTCGGTCTGAAAAAGGAGCTCCTGTAGTCCTGTATCGATATTTTGAGCTAGGGAGCGGGCTGGGCAACCATCAACTAGAATTTCTCCTTTGAGTAAGGCTTGTTTCATGGCCTTTCGGCTAACTTTTTCTTGGGCTAATAAATTATCTAAACGCATACTGTGCCTATCTTATCATAAGTCGCTTGCTTTGAAAAGGCTTGACGTGAAAAGAAAAGTAGAGTGAAAACATTTACACTTGCTTGAATTATGTTATTTACTTGAAATTATGGTATAATCGTTCAGTTAGAAAATAAATTTTGAATATTATAGAGGAAATCATGACAAAATTAAGAGAAGATATCCGTAACATTGCGATTATCGCCCACGTTGACCACGGGAAAACAACCCTCGTTGACGAATTATTGAAACAATCAGAAACGCTTGATGCACGTACTGAATTGGCTGAGCGTGCTATGGACTCAAACGATATCGAAAAAGAGCGTGGAATTACCATCCTTGCTAAAAATACAGCCGTTGCCTACAACGGAACTCGTATCAACATCATGGACACACCAGGACACGCGGACTTCGGTGGAGAAGTTGAGCGTATCATGAAAATGGTTGACGGTGTTGTCTTGGTCGTAGATGCCTACGAAGGAACAATGCCACAGACTCGTTTCGTATTGAAAAAAGCTTTGGAACAAGACCTTGTCCCAATCGTGGTTGTTAACAAAATCGACAAACCATCAGCTCGCCCAGCAGAAGTAGTGGACGAAGTCTTGGAGCTTTTCATTGAGCTTGGTGCAGATGACGACCAGCTTGACTTCCCAGTGGTGTATGCTTCAGCGATCAACGGAACTTCTTCATTGTCAGATGATCCAGCTGACCAAGAAGCGACTATGGCACCAATCTTTGACACGATTATCGACCATATCCCAGCTCCAGTAGATAACTCAGATGAGCCTTTGCAGTTCCAAGTATCACTTTTGGATTATAATGACTTCGTTGGTCGTATCGGTATTGGTCGTGTCTTCCGTGGTACAGTTAAGGTTGGGGACCAAGTTACCCTTTCTAAACTTGATGGCACAACTAAAAACTTCCGTGTTACTAAACTCTTCGGTTTCTTTGGTTTGGAACGTCGTGAAATCCAGGAAGCTAAAGCGGGTGACTTAATTGCCGTTTCAGGTATGGAAGACATCTTTGTCGGTGAAACTATTACTCCGACAGACGCAATTGAAGCTCTTCCAATCCTACACATCGATGAGCCAACTCTTCAAATGACTTTCTTGGTTAACAACTCACCATTTGCTGGTAAAGAAGGTAAATGGGTGACTTCTCGTAAGGTGGAAGAACGCTTGCAGGCCGAATTGCAAACAGACGTTTCCCTTCGTGTTGACCCAACTGATTCACCAGATAAATGGACAGTTTCAGGACGTGGAGAATTGCATTTGTCAATCCTTATCGAAACAATGCGTCGTGAGGGATATGAACTTCAAGTATCTCGTCCAGAAGTTATCGTAAAAGAAATCGACGGTGTTAAATGTGAGCCGTTTGAACGTGTTCAAATCGATACTCCAGAAGAATACCAAGGGTCTGTCATCCAAAGCCTTTCTGAACGTAAGGGTGAAATGTTGGATATGATTTCAACTGGTAATGGTCAAACTCGTTTGGTCTTCCTTGTTCCAGCGCGTGGTTTGATTGGATATTCAACTGAGTTCTTGTCAATGACTCGTGGTTACGGTATCATGAACCATACCTTCGACCAATACTTGCCATTGATTCCAGGGGAAATTGGTGGTCGTCACCGTGGTGCCCTTGTTTCTATCGATGCTGGTAAGGCTACAACTTACTCAATCATGTCTATCGAAGAACGTGGTACGATCTTTGTCAACCCAGGTACTGAGGTTTATGAAGGAATGATTATCGGTGAAAACTCTCGTGAAATGACTTGACAGTTAATATCACTAAGGCAAAACAAATGACCAACGTTCGTTCAGCTACTAAGGACCAAACAGCTGTTATCAAGACGCCTCGTATCTTGACTCTTGAAGAGTCTCTTGAGTTCTTGAACGACGACGAGTACATGGAAGTAACGCCTGAGTCTATCCGTTTGCGTAAACAAATCCTTAACAAGGCAGAGCGTGAAAAAGCTAACAAGAAGAAAAAATCAGCTGAATAAGAGCTAGAAAGAGATAAAGATGGTTTATTTAATCATAGGAATCCTCTTATTACTACTCTATGTATTTGCGACACCAGAAAGCATTAAAGGGACAGTCAATATCGTCCTTGTCGTCTTTGCTTTTGTAGCACTTTTGATTTTGCTGATGTTGTCAGTTCTGCAAATCTTTCAGCTACCGACAGAATTCTTTATCGCAATCGCCATGCTGACCGTAGCATACTTTAGCTTGCGAGATATTACCCTCATGTCGGTCAGTAAAAGTAAAAGAAGATAAAAAGAGAGTTTTGGCTCTCTTTTTTGCTAGGAATTTTACAATAGTTTGAATTGCTTTTTAGTTAACATCATCTCTTTTGCTTGGATAATATGAATGGGAAAAACTGGAATAAAATTCGTTAATGACATCTATTTTTAAGGGAACTGTAAAATTTTATTACTAATCATATCTTAGTACAATATGTTGACAGATTATATAGAAAGTGATATATTTATGTCATAAGAAACCGATTTCAAAATAAGAAAGGATTAAATTTATACTCAATGAAAATCAAAGAGCAAACTAGGAAGCTAGCCGCAGGTTGCTCAAAGCACTGCTTTGAGGTTGTAGATAAGACTGACGAAGTCAGTTACATATATCTACGGCAAGGCGACGTTGACGCGGTTTGAAGAGATTTTTGAAGAGTATTATTGTCTTGTTGTTCAGGGTGTGATTGATTAAACTAGGAAAATAATTCTAAGAATTTATAAAAGATAAAATATTTGTTCTATAGGGTTATTCTCTTATACAAGGAGTCTACTATGAAGAAACTATTCATATTATTATCAACTTTTTTTCTCAGCTTCTTCCTTGCTTGGATTATTGTCTTACGTGCGCCACAGTATTTATATGCAAGCTATGATTCCGTCTCCTTACTTCGTGTCAAAAAAGATACTCAGGAACCGACGCGTGAGGTATTTGAACAGGAATTGGAGAATTTTGCAAACTCAGAACAGAGTTTAATAGCTAGAAGAATTGTAGAGCCGAGTAAGGATGGGACGACTCACTTTACTTATGCAACTTATGGTCAGGGAACTTTACCAAAACGAATTCCAAGAAGCTAGTCAAGAAAGTCGTGAACGTAGTGATCCGCTAAATAGTTATCTCCTTTTGTCAGGCTCCTTGACGAAAGAAAAGCTTGCCGATAAATTAGGAGATTTGGGTTATAAAGCAATTCCTGACCGAAAGACACCGTCCCTATTCTCTTGCTTTTAGAATGTTACTAATTCCCCTTATTTTAATTAGTTTAGCAATATTTGGCTTATCTTTCTTTGCTCTAGTGATTATCACTCGGATTAAGGAAATGAGAGCAGCAGGTATAAAACTCTTTTCTGGTCAGACTCTCTTATCCATCATGGGGCATTCTTTATCTACTGATATCAAATGGCTCCTTCTATCAGCCCTCCTTTCCTTCCTAGGTGGAGGGAGTCGTTCTTTTTAGTCAAGGTTTGTTTTATCCTATCTTGTTAGCCACCTATGGTTTTGGGATTAGTTTCTATCTGTTGTTTTTATTGGGGATTTCAATTTTACTAATGCTCCTTTATCTAATGAGTTTGAGTTACAAAGCATTAGTTCCTGTTATTAAGGGAAGATTACCCCTTAAACGCTTGATGGCTTTAACCCTATTGTGTCAGTTAGTAGCTGTTTTTACAGTAGGCTACGCTGTTAAGACAGGCTTTGACGTCTTACCAACGATTGAAAGAACTTGAAATTTCAAAACAAGCATGGCAGGACAGAGCAGACTATTACCAGATTTCCTTTGGCTTAGGTGATAGAGTAAAAGATACAGAAAATCAGAATAAGTGGTATGCCTTTGCCAAGGAAGCAATCGAAGAAGAACAGGCTCTTTATGTAAAGGATAATCTGTTCCATTTTGCCAATCCACAAGGAAAAAATGAACAAGGAAAAAATGAACAGGAGAGACACTGGATACCTATAGTCCAGATGCTAATACGCTCTATGTTAGTCCCAGTTATTTGGACAAGGAAAAGGTCGTAGTAGATGCTGAGACCAAACAGAAGTTAACTCATCTTCAAAAAGGGGAATTTGGACTCTTATTACCAGAATCTCTTCGTTCACAGGAAGCAGAACTAAAAAAAATCTTTGAAGAAAGATTGAGTGATTATGGAAAATCTGGTGAGGAGGCAAGTGCTCCTTTAGAGTATGAAATGAGAGCGATTGTTAGTTATCTTCCAACTGGAGAAAAGCGATTTGTTTATAATAACGGTGAAAGTCCAGTATCCATCCAGTACTTAACTGATCCGATTTTAGTTGTATTTACTCCAACATCTACAGTTGATAGTATCATTTCCAAATATAGTTGGTCTATCAAAGCTGGAAAACAACTCTTTATAAAAGGATATGAAGATGGGCTAGAACTCTTGAAGAAAGCTGGAATTTATGAGCAAGTATCCTATCTTAAAGAAGGAAGAAGTGTTTATCTAACTCGTTATAATGAAGTTCAAACTGAAACAGCAACTTTAATCCTAGGAGCTATTGTTGGTATAGCTAGTTCCTTGTTACTCTTTTATTCTGTCAATCTTCTATATTTCGAGCAATTCCGCCGAGATATCTTGATTAAACGAATTTCAGGTTTACGATTTTTTGAAACACATGCTCAGTATATGGTTAGTCAATTTGCCAGTTTTGTATTTGGTGCTAGTCTCTTTATTTTAAGCAGTCGAGACTTGGTGATTGGCTTGCTCACTTTATTAGTCTTTCTAGCTAGTGCAGTTTCTGACGCTTTACCGTCAAGCGCAGAAAGAATCTCGTGTTTCTATGACAATTATGAAAGGAAAATAGGATGATTGAACTAAAGAATATATCTAAAAAATTTGGAAGCCGTCAGCTATTTTCAGATACGAATCTTCATTTTGAAGGTGGGAAAATTTATGCCTTAATCGGTACAAGTGGCTGTGGTAAGACAACACTCTTGAATATGATTGGACGATTAGAGCCATATGACAAAGGACAAATCATCTATGATGGCACCTCTCTTAAAGACATTAAGCCCTCTGTTTTCTTTAGAGATTACTTAGGTTATCTATTTCAAGATTTTGGCTTAATTGAAAGTCAAACCGTCAAAGAGAATCTCAATCTGGGTTTAGTTGGTAAAAAGTTGAAGGAAAAAGAGAAAATCTCTTTGATGAAACAAGCTCTAAACCGTGTTAACCTCTCTTATTTGGATTTGAAGCAACCTATCTTTGAATTATCAGGAGGAGAAGCACAACGTGTTGCATTAGCGAAGATAATTTTAAAGGATCCACCTTTGATTCTCGCAGATGAACCAACCGCTTCACTAGACCCCAAAAACTCTGAGGAATTACTTTCCATCCTAGAATCTTTAAAAAATCCGAATCGGACCATTATTATTGCGACCCACAATCCTCTGATTTGGGAACAAGTGGACCAAGTTATTCGAGTTACCGATTTATCACATAGATGATAAGGTAAGATTCATACTCAATGAAAATCAAAAAGCAAACTAGGAAGCTAGCCGCAGGTTGCTCAAAGCACTGCTTTGAGGTTGTAGATGAAACTGACGAAGTCAGTAACCATATATACGGCAAGGCGAAGCTGACGTGGTTTGAAGAGATTTTCGAAGAGTATCAGTTAGAAGAAAGAGTCACAAACACACTTTGTGGCTTTTTTATTTCCATAAAAATGGTAAAATAGTAGGAGTAGAAATGGAGTTCGAGACATGAAAGTAATAGATCAATTTAAAAATAAGAAAGTCCTTGTTTTAGGTTTGGCTAAGTCTGGTGAATCTGCAGCTCGTTTGTTGGACAAGCTAGGTGCAATTGTGACAGTAAATGATGGCAAACCTTTTGAGGACAATCCTGCTGCCCAAAGTTTGCTGGAAGAAGGAATCAAGGTCATTACAGGTGGTCATCCTTTGGAACTCTTGGATGAAGAGTTTGCCCTGATGGTGAAAAATCCAGGCATTCCCTACAGCAATCCCATGATTGAAAAGGCTTTGGCAAAGGGTATTCCAGTCTTGACTGAGGTGGAATTGGCTTACTTGATTTCAGAAGCGCCCATTATCGGTATCACAGGTTCAAATGGAAAAACAACTACAACGACTATGATTGGAGAAGTTTTGACTGCTGCTGGTCAACATGGTCTCTTATCAGGGAATATCGGCTATCCAGCTAGTCAAGTGGCCCAAACTGCGTCAGACAAGGACACGCTTGTCATGGAACTTTCTTCTTTCCAACTCATGGGCGTTCAAGAATTCCATCCTGAGATTGCGGTTATTACCAACCTCATGCCAACTCATATCGATTATCATGGATCATTTGAGGAATATGTAGCAGCCAAGTGGAATATCCAGAACAAGATGACAGTGGCTGATTTCCTTGTCTTGAACTTTAACCAAGACTTGGCAAAAGAATTGGCAAGAAAAACACAAGCTACAGTTGTACCATTTTCAACACAGGAAAAGGTTGATGGAGCTTATCTGGAAGATGGTCAACTCTACTTCCGTGGGGAAGTGGTCATGGCGACTGAATGAAATCGGAGTTCCAGGTAGCCACAATGTAGAAAATGCTCTTGCGACTATTGCTGTAGCCAAGCTTCGTGGTGTAGACAACCAAACCATCAAAGAAACTCTTTCAGCCTTTGGTGGTGTCAAACACCGTCTCCAATTTGTGGATGAAATCAAGGGTGTCAAATTCTATAATGATAGCAAGTCAACCAATATCTTGGCTACTCAAAAAGCCTTGTCAGGATTTGACAACAGCAAGGTCATTTTGATTGCAGGTGGTTTGGACCGTGGCAATGAGTTTGACGAATTGGTTCCAGACATTACTGGACTCAAGAAGATGGTCATCCTGGGTCAGTCTGCAGAACGTGTCAAACGGGCAGCAGACAAGGCAGGTGTGGCATATGTGGATGCGACTGATATTGCAGATGCGACCCGCAAGGCTTACGAGCTTGCGACTCAAGGAGACGTGGTTCTTCTCAGTCCAGCCAATGCCAGCTGGGATATGTATGCTAACTTTGAAGTACGTGGCGACCTCTTTATCGACACAGTAGCGGAGTTAAAGGAATAATATGAAAAAAATTGTCTTTACAGGTGGGGGGACGGTTGGACACGTGACCCTCAATCTTTTGTTAATGCCCAAGTTCATCGAAGATGGCTGGGAAGTCCACTATATCGGAGATAAACGTGGCATCGAACACCAAGAAATCCTCAAGTCGGGGCTAGATGTCACCTTCCATTCCATTGCGACTGGCAAAATTGCGTCGCTATTTCTCTTGGCAAAATATGCTGGATGTCTTCAAAGTTGGTTGGGGAATTGTCCAGTCGCTCTTTATTATATTACGACTTCGTCCACAGGCTCTTTTTTCAAAGGGAGGCTTTGTCTCAGTACCGCCTGTTATCGCTGCGCGTGTGTCAGGAGTGCCTGTCTTTATTCACGAATCGGACCTGTCTATGGGCTTGGCCAATAAAATCGCTTATAAATTTGCGACGAAGATGTATTCAACCTTTGAGCAAGCTTCGAGTTTGTCTAAGGTCGAGCATGTGGGAGCAGTGACCAAGGTTTCAGACCAAAAAAGTCCAGAACCAGATGAATTGGTAGATATTCAAACTCACTTTAATCCTAAATTGCCAACTGTATTGTTTGTCGGTGGTTCTGCAGGCGCTCGTGTCTTTAACCAATTGGTGACAGACCATAAGAAAGAACTGATAGAGCGCTACAATATTATCAATCTAACTGGAGATTCTAGCCTGAATGAGTTGAACCAAAATCTTTTTCGTGTTGATTATGTGACCAATCTCTATCAACCCTTGATGGAATTGGCGGATATTGTTGTGACACGAGGTGGTGCCAATACGATTTTTGAGCTCTTGGCCATGGCAAAATTACATGTCATTGTGCCGCTTGGGCGTGAAGCTAGTCGTGGTGACCAGATTGAAAATGCAGCTTACTTTGTAAAAAAAGGCTATGCAGAAGATCTTCAAGAAAGCGATTTGACCTTGGATAGTTTGGAAGAGAAGCTTTCTCACTTACTAAGTCACAAGGAAGACTATCAAGCCAAGATGAAGGCTTCTAAAGGAATTGAAATCTCTAGCAGATTTTTTTATCAATTGTTGAAAAAAGATTTATCATAAGGAAAGTAAATGTCAAAAGATAAGAAAAATGAGGGCAAAGAAATCCTCGAAGAATTGAAAGAGTTATCAGAATGGCAGAAACGAAACCAAGAATATCTAAAAAAGAAGGCTGAAGAAGAGGCGACTCTAGCTGAGGAGAAAGAAAAAGGAAAGACAAGCTCGAATGGGCTGCAAAATCTGAAGAGTCAGATGAAACTGAGGACCAAGAGAGTGAAATCTGATCCAGAAGGACGCAGAATCAGCTAAGGAAGAGTCTGAAGAAAAAGTCGAAGATCTCAGAGAGGTGACAAAGAGGAAGTAGACAAAGAGAGAATCAAAGTCTACAGAGAACGAAGGACAGGATAAAAAAAGCTAGAAAAAAAGGCTGCAAAGAAGAAATCAGCTAAAAGCGAAAAGATTCCTGCCATCCATATCTTGCGAGCTCTAACGATTTTATTTCCAAGTTTGCTTTTTATTGATTGTCTCTGCCTACCTGCTCAGTCCTTATGCGACCATGAAGGATATCCGTGTTGAGGGAACGGTGCAAACTACGGCTGATGATATTCGACAGGCTTCAGGCATTCAGGATTCGGATTATACGATTAATCTTCTGCTAGATAAGGCAAAAATATGAAGAGCAGATCAAGTCTAACTATTGGGTTGAATCAGCTCAGCTTGTCTATCAATTTCCAACCAAGTTTACTATCAAGGTTAAGGAATACGATATTGTGGCCTACTATATTTCTGGTGAAAATCATTATCCTATTCTTTCCAGTGGTCAGCTTGAGACTAGCTGCTGTGAGCCTGGTCAGTCTACCAGAAACGTATTTATCTGTTCTCTTTAATGACAGCGAACAAATCAAAGACCTTTTTGTCGTCAGAACTTGCTCAAATTAGCCCAGAACTCAAGGCAGCTATCCAGAAGGTGGAACTAGCCCCAAGCAAGGTGACATCAGATCTAATTCGATTGACCATGAATGATTCGGACGAAGTCTTGGTTCCTCTATCTGAAATGAGCAAGAAATTGCCTTACTATAGTAAGATTAAGCATCAATTGTCAGAACCAAGTGTGATTGATATGGAAGCTGGAATTTACAGTTACACAGTGGCGGATAAATTAATTATGGAGGCTGAGGAAAAAGCCAAACAAGAGGCTAAGGAAGCTGAGAAGAAACAAAAAGAGGAAGAGAAGAAAAGACTGGAAGAACAGCAGAAAAAATTGGAAGAAGAGAAGAAAAAACTGGAGGAAGAGAGCAATCGAAATCAAACAAATCAGCGATCATCGCGTCGCTAGGGTCTACCTTTTCTCTCATAGCTCTTTAGTTGCCATGTTTTTACTTGACAAGTGCTAGTAGAAATAATAGAATAGTAAAAAACCTTTAAAGCAGTCCAGAGAGGCAGCTAAGGTTAGACGGTGAAAGGGTGGAGACTACCCATTTTTCGTGGAACCTTGCTGTTGGCAGGTTCCTTTTTTCGTGGCTTCTTGTGTCCAGACTCTCTCACTAGCAAAGGTAAAAGGAGAAACCTATGCGAGAACATCGTCCAGTCATTGCTCTTGATTTTCCTAGTTTTGAGGCGGTCAAGGAATTCTTAGCTCTTTTCCCAGCAGAAGAAAGCCTTTATCTAAAGGTAGGGATGGAGCTTTATTATGCAACGGGGCCTGAGATTGTGTCTTACTTGAAAGGCCTGGGTCACAGTGTCTTTCTGGATCTCAAGCTGCATGACATTCCCAATACAGTCAAATCAGCTATGAAGGTCCTGTCTCAGCTTGGTGTGGATATGACCAATGTTCATGCCGCTGGTGGTGTAGAGATGATGAAGGCGGCGCGTGAAGGTCTTGGAAGTCAAGCAAAATTGATCGCTGTAACGCAGCTGACATCAACGTCAGAAGCCCAGATGCAGGAGTTTCAAAATATTCAAACCAGTCTGCAGGAGTCAGTAATCCACTATGCCAAGAAGACAGCTGAAGCGGGTTTGGATGGTGTCGTTTGCTCAGCTCAGGAAGTGCAACTCATCAAGCAGGCTACCAATCCAGAGTTTATATGTCTGACACCGGGCATTCGTCCTCAGGGAGCTGCTGTTGGAGATCAAAAACGCGTGATGACGCCAGCAGATGCCTATCAAATCGGCAGTGACTATATCGTAGTGGGACGTCCCATTACCCAAGCTGAGGATCCTGTTGCAGCTTATCATGCCATCAAGGATGAATGGACACAGGACTGGAATTAAAGAAATAGATTATAAAAACAAAAGGAGAATACCATGACACTTGCTAAAGATATCGCTAGCCACCTCTTGAAAATTCAAGCCGTTTACCTCAAACCAGAGGAGCCTTTCACTTGGGCATCTGGTATCAAGTCACCGATTTACACAGATAACCGTGTAACTCTTGCCTATCCAGAAACTCGTACTCTAATTGAAAATGGCTTTGTGGAAGCTATTAAAGAAGCCTTTCCTGAGGTTGAAGTGATTGCAGGAACTGCGACAGCAGGGATTCCACACGGAGCTATTATTGCTGACAAGATGAATCTGCCATTTGCCTACATCCGTAGCAAACCAAAAGACCATGGAGCTGGTAACCAAATCGAAGGTCGCGTAGCTCAAGGTCAAAAAATGGTAGTGGTTGAAGATCTTATTTCAACTGGTGGTTCTGTTCTTGAGGCCGTAGCAGCAGCTAAACGTGAAGGGGCTGACGTTCTTGGTGTTGTGGCGATTTTCAGTTACCAATTGCCAAAAGCAGATAAGAATTTCGCAGACGCAGGTGTCAAACTTGTGACGCTTTCTAACTATAGTGAACTCATTTACCTAGCCCAAGAAGAAGGCTATATCACACCAGAAGGACTCGACCTTCTAAAACGCTTTAAAGAAGACCAAGAAAATTGGCAAAATGCCTAAAACATAGAAAATCAGGTAGTCACTAGGATTACCTGATTTCTTTTTGTGATGTTATTGGATTTGATACTCAATGAAAATCAAAGAGCAAATTAGGAATCTAGCTGCAGGTTGCTCAAAGCACGGCTTTGAGGTTGTAGATAAGACTGACGAAGTCCGCTCAAAATACTGTTTTGAGGTTGCAGATGGAAGCTGACGAAGTCAGCTCAAAGCACGGCTTTGAGGTTGTAGATAAGACTGACGAAGTCAGCTCAAAACACTGTTTTGAGGTTGTAGATAAGACTGACGAAGTCAGCTCAAAACACTGTTTTGAGGTTGTAGATAAGACTGACGAAGTCAGCTCAAAACACTGTTTTGAGGTTGTAGATAAGACTGACGAAGTCAGCTCAAAACACTGTTTTGAGGTTGTAGATAAGACTGACGAAGTCAGCTCAAAAACACTGTTTTGAGGTTGTAGATAAGACTGACGAAGTCAGTAACATATCTACGGTAAGGCGAAGCTGACGTGGTTTGAAGAGATTTTCGAAGAGTATTAGTTGACTTTTCCGCCTTCAACAACAAGGTCAGAAGAAACCT